>SMTZ1_10017406_pt1 | contig 12898 bp, 9 predicted proteins | sample DeeMarSWOR136_30_FD_25667 | JGI IMG/M metagenome (IMG submission 25667) | reverse complement strand
TGTCAGAGACAGGCTCAACTTTTTATAAATGCTGTCGAACTGCCGGTCGAGCTCTTGTTTGGATGTGTAGCGGTAAAGACCGCCGTGGCCTTCTTCTAGCGCATCCCGAAAAACCGTGAAATCATCCTTCAGTTGACCGGGAGTGAATATTTTTTCAGGATTGAACGCTTGGTTTGGATTTTCCTCTGCTTTTATTGAAAAGCTGCAGAGGGAGACAAAAAAGAAGAAAGCAGTCAGAGTAAGGGAATAACACTTTTTGCTCATGCTGGATGCCTCCTTTGATGAAGAATTGCGGTGTTTTATAAGGCTTAAACCAGGAAGATTCTGGGTTTTTTTCTCCCTTCAATGGGATATAACGCTTTTCATCAAGAGGGATATAACGCTTTTCATCAAGAAAAGTTTATGAATTCTCTGTGATAAATCTCGAGATAAGTTTGAGCAGCCGCTCGAAGTGATCCGGATCAGAATATGTATGGTCGCAGCACTCGATGATTTCCAGGCGGCAGTTTTCGATGAGGCCTGCGGCTTTCCTGCTCTGTTCGAGGGGCACAGTCTCGTCCGCCTCTCCATGAACGATCAAAGCAGGAATTTTGATTTTTTCGCAAGCCTCGTAAGCATCGATTTTTTCTGCATCTTCATAAAAAGTATAATTGAGCCGGCGCTCTTCATTATTCACCCTGTCAAGCTCGACAAAACCCTTTTCCTTCCAGTCCCGGATCTCTTGCGCGCTTCGCCGCGTATGGGTCATGCTCTCGTAATCGGATACAGGCGATTTCAGCGCCAGAAGGTAGAGGTCATCTGATCGTGAGGCGGCCAGGATACTGGCCATCCCTCCGAAACTCGAGCCGAAAAGACCGATTTTCGCATAGCCCGATTCCTTGAGAAATTCTATAGCCTTCAGGACATCATCGGCAGCTTCGGATGTGGTGATTTCCTCGAACGGGCCTTCGCTCTCTCCATGACCGAAAAAATCGAAGCGGAAGGTGGAGATTCCGTGTTCGTTCAGGATCTCTTCCAGACGAACGTATGTCCTCCCGTCCTTGCTCGTGGAAAACCCGTGACAGAGGATAATGACCGGCTTCGCCCAATTATTTGTTGGATTGGATAGGATCCCCCAGAGCCTGGTTCCTTTGCTGCTTTTGAAGTGAAGTTTTTCTTTCATGGATCAGCTGAATGTTCAATTATACAGGATTATGGAAGGAATATCAGGTTCGGTTAGCCAATCGTGAGCCTTTCTTTTATGTGATAAAAATAATATAGCTCAGGTTGGATGGTTCAAAAACACGCTGCTTTTGCCCCAGCGAGCGTTGGAAGGGGAATAAAGCGCCGTTTCCACTCCATCCTCGCCAAGACCCTCCCACCCACCACCATGGGCTCCGGATGGAATGGAAACCGTCGCTTTATATCTCAACGATCGGATGATATGCGCAGCGGAAGCGAGCGTTGGAAGGGGAAGTCATTTCCCCCTCCAAGTTTACTTCATATAAGAGTCTCTTTTCGCTTTGAACTCTGAACCTTCGTGCCAATTGGGGAAGGTGGATTCCATGCTCAGCCGATAACCCACCTTGAAGAGCAAACACAGGTCATCGATGGTTCCGCTCAGATCCCAGCTCGGGTCGTACTCGTCTGAGGGCTTGTGGTAGTTCTCCGCTATATACTTGTCTATTTTTGCCCGAGCCCACTCCTCACCGTGTTCTATGTGGTCAACTCCGGAGCTCGTATAGATCACGGGTACTCCTTGCTTGGCAAAAGGAAAATGATCGGAGCGGAAGATTGAGCCCCTTTCCGGGCTCGGGTCAGGTCGGACTCTTCGTCCCTGCTCTGCGGCTGCCTGTTCTATGTATTCATCAAGTTCTGAATTGCCGTATCCGATTACCGTGATGTCCTTCATTTTTCCCCAGATATTGAGGGCATCCATGTTGATCGCCGCCACGGTTTTTGTCAGAGGATAGATGGGATGAGTCGCGTAATACGCAGACCCGAGAAGTCCCTGTTCCTCAGCGGTAACAGCCAGAAAAGCGATTGAACGGAGAGGCGGAGACTCAATCTTCAAAAAAGCTTCAGCCAGCTCAAGCAGAGCGGCTGTACCGGTGGCGTTGTCCAGAGCCCCGTTGAAGATCTGGTCTCCTTCCAGAGCGGGATCGATTCCGAAATGATCCCAGTGAGCCATGTAAATGATATATTCATCAGCCAATTCTGTACCTGGTAAAACCGCTATGACATTGTTGGATTTCTTGTATTGGATGCTGTTCTTTAAATGCGTAGAGACATTCAAGCCCAGAGGAATAGCTTTGAAATCGCGCTGTAGTGCGGATTGTTTCAGTTCATCATAATTCAGCCCGGCGCGCTCAAATATCTGGCTTGCAGTGTCCAGATGAAGCCAGCCTTCGACAGCGCAGCGGGAAAGGTTGTTATCTTCGGTGACAAGGTTGAATTGGGGGCCTGTCCAGCCGTTCTTGACCACTTCCCAGGGATAGGCCGCGGGTTTTGTCTCATGAATGATCAAGGCACCCGCAGCTCCCTGCCGGGCAGCCTCCTCGTACTTGTAGGTCCAGCGGCCGTAGTAGGTCATGGAGCGGCCGTTGAAAAGCTCTGGGTCCTCCGTGGCATACCCGGGGTCATTGACCAGGATCACCACTGTTTTACCTCTAACATCCAGGCCTTGGTAGTCATTCCAGTTGTATTCCGGGGCAACGATTCCGTAGCCGACGAAAATCATTTCCGAGTCTGCCAGTGAGGATTCGTCCACGACTCTCAGTGTCCAGGCGACGAATTCATCGCCATAACTGAACTGGTCTGATTTTGTTCTGCCTTTAACGACAAGCTCTGCTGCTGGATTAGCCGTGATTTCCACCATCGGGACTTCCTGCAGGAAGCTTTCTCCGTTTCCCGGTTTGAGGCCGAGCTTCTGAAATTCTTCTTGCAGGAAATTGATCGTTTTTTCTTCTCCTTTTGAGGCTGGCGCCCGCCCCTCGAATTCATCGGACGAGAGGATCATGACATCTTTGAGGAGCTCGTCTGCCTGGATGCTCGCCAGAGTGGCTTCCAGGTTTCGTTCTTTTTTTTGACAACAGAAGAATGACAAGGCCAGGACAGTGATGATGAAGATGAGATAATGTTTCTTAACCATAGGATGCCCTCCCTGAATTTTTTATTTGCCGACAGAATTTTGAATGAGCCACTCTTAAAAGTCAAGGAAGTACCAGGCTTTTTTGTTAATACAGTGTGTTTTTTCTCGATATCAATATGCGCAAAATATGTTGACAATGACTACTATGATAAGTAGTATTATTATCGGAGGGGGAGTTTGAAAGAATGATAAGGTTGATGAGGCGGACTTTCATTCGCTCAATTGATGAATGATCAGCCTGAAAGCAACCGGTTTGCCAGAAATCCGGATAATCAATTATCAAGTAAAAGGGATCGGCTATATAAGACCAATGCTTTCCATCCATTCCATCAGAAAAAATGGATTAAACTTTCTGGTGTTTGATGGACGGCAACTGTTTTTTGAATAGAATTAACAACACAAAAGGAGGGGTTAAGAATGTTTGAAATCACCAAAAAAATCGGAGTATTTGCGTTGGTAGCGTTTCTGCTTCTGGCTTTGGCACTGAAATCGTCTGCTGAAGAAACCTCCCAAAAGACCCGAGTCTGTCCGAAAAATGATCACATCACTACCTGGTCACGCAGCTTCTGCATTGACTTCAGCTCTGTGTTGAAAGACTCTTGGAAAGCACCGGGAAGGGATGCTTCAAAGGAGACAGCGGCCTTAGAGCTCATAAAAAAAGCGACAATGTCAGGACCCTATCTGGCGGCGCAAGAAGAGGCAGGAGAGGAAATTGAAGAAGGACCTATCGATCCTCGCCGGCTGTTTGTCATTCCTGTTGCGGATGTGCTCCGTTCGCTGGAAGTCAATCTGGGCGGAGGGAGTGCTTTTGGCGTGAGAAAAGAAGAGACACGTCCTTTTCTGGGACATATAAGGCTTGGTCTTGGAGGTGTGGCCGAGGTTGAATTGAGCACAATGGGGATTATTAACGAACTTGCTGAGGGATCTTCCTCTATTCCTACAGCTGCCTTCAAGTTAAGGTTCATTTCCGAGGGCAAGTACCGGCCAGCTGTTGCCGCGGCTCTGCAGAGTTCCCTCTGGGATACAGAAGAGAGAGACGGAGTTATTCCCTATGGGACAGTCCAGTTCCAGAAAAGGCTCTCTACGCTTTATTTAGTGGCATCCAAAACTTTTGAAAAAGTGAGCATGCACGCCGGGCTCAGCGTCAGCGACCTGCGTATCAGAACCCTGGAAGAGGATGATACGCCTATTTCACCTGTAGCTGGTTCTGAAAAGGATTATTTCAATAAAAACCTTTTTGGCCCTTTCGTTGGATTCCGGATAGAACTCAATCCGAAGACCTTTTTGATGATGGAAGCAGAGCAGATCGCTGCCTATGAGTTCGATGAGACGATTCCTTTTGTTTCAGAAGATGAGATAAATGTGGAATGGATGGGGATAGCTGGGGTGAGGTTTTTCTTTTTTGATTGGCTGGCTCTTGACACCGGTGTTATGTATCGGAGTGATTACCATGGGATCGGAGATGCCCATATTCATGCCGGCCTGAATATCAACCTGTCCTTGCCCAAAGTTGCTAAGTCTCTGTGGGGAGAAAGATAACATTTCTTAGGGATTAAGGGGGCTGTAAAAAATCCCCCCTTGAAGGGTCATTTTCACAGAGGGGAAGGGAATGAAGCGTTTTCTTTTATTTTTTAACTTTTACTTTTTTCTGGCTTCCTTTACATTCCTGAACGCCCAGTGGGCAAAAGTATACGGAGGGTCTGCAATCGATAGAGCTTTTTCCATCATCCAGACAAATGATGGAGGATTTGTTGTTGCAGGTTTCACTGAGTCTTTCCAGGCCAAAGAACGTGACTTTTGGGTTTTTAGGCTTGATTCGGAAGGCAATCTTGAGTGGCAGCGCACATACGGAGGTTGGGGCAATGATCATGCTCATAACATTCAGGAAACCGATGATGGAGGATACATTGTTATTGGCTGCACTAGCTCTTATGGTGCTGGCTACAATGATATCTGGATTTTAAAGCTGGCTGCCAACGGAGATGTCGAGTGGCAGCGTGCTTATGGAGGAAACAGCTATGACTATGGCTATTTTATCCATCAGATAAGCGATGGTGGATATATCGTTGCCGGGGAAAGTTTTGCTTCAATTGCGGATCAATATAGCGACGGGTTGATCTTAAAACTGGGAGCGAATGGCGATATTGAGTGGCAGCGCGCTTATGGAAGCTTATGGGGTGATTTCATTCGTAATGTTCTTCCCACAGCAGACGGCGGGTACATTGCTTTGGGCCAAACTTATACCTGGTCTTATAGTGGCAATAACTATGACATCTGGGTTTTAAAACTCACTTCAACCGGCGATATCACATGGCAGCGCAAATACGGCGGTAGTGGGTATGAGAATCCCGGGATGATTCAATGCACCAGCGACAATGGCTACTTGGTTGCCGGCTATACGGACTCCTTCGGTGTAGGTGGGTATGACGCCTGGATCATCAAGCTTGACTCGGTCGGGGACATTGAGTGGCATAACGCATACGGTGGATGGGACGGTGATTTTGCCCACAGTATTCAGGAGACGGCCGAGGGAGATTATATCGTCTCGGGCTGCACTTTTTCGTTTGGGAATGGTAGCAGGGAAGCCTGGATTATGAAACTCAATAAAGATGGAGATTTCAACGGAGCCGAACCTTATGTAGGATGGCAGCGAACCTACGGGGGAGTGGTAAACGATTGTGCTCACATCATTCAGGAAACAAACGATGGTGGCTTCCATTGTGGCTGGTTTTACTGAATCCTTCGGTGCCGGAGATTTTGATGTTTTTGTTTTAAAGCTTGATTCAAACGGAGATATCAGCCCTTCGTGTGAGTTGATAGGATCTACAGATTGCGCCATTTCCTATGAGAGCATCTTCCCTGTTGAGATCCAGGTATCACCTCAAAATACCAATAGATTTTCTGCACCTACACTTGTTACTCCTCAAAACACCGACGCGATAGTTGAGATGATGTGCTCATCTCAAGAATACACTCTGACGATTTCCGCCGGAACCGGCGGAACGACAAATCCTACTCCAGATACCTATATATACTACGGTGGAACTCATGTGACTGTGACCGCTTTGCCCAACAGTGGGTTTGCATTTTCTGGGTGGAGTGGCGACGCATCAGGAGTCGAGAATCCGGTCACCATAGTCATCGATAGAGATAAATCTCTCACTGCCAATTTTGTGCAGGAGTACACCTTGACCATCATGGCAGGAGAAGGGGGGACAACGCAGCCTGGCCCAGGGAGTCACGGCTATGGTGAAGGGGCAACAGCTGTCATAACTGCTGTGCCGAATACAGATTATGGCTTTATCGGCTGGACAGGAGATGTTCCTTCAGGTCATGAAACTGACAATCCTGTCACAATTATCCTTGATTCAGACAAATCCATAACAGCCCATTTTATCCGAACATTCCAAATGATTATTGCAGCGGGAAAAGGAGGGACGACCGATCCTGAACCGGGGACTCACTTATATAATTCTGGCATGGAAGTCATTATTACAGCCATACCGAACGAGAATTTTGAATTCAAGGATTGGAGTGGGGATGCATCTGGCACAGAGAATCCTTTAGCCGTTACCATGGATAGTGAAAAATACGTTGTCGCCAGTTTTTCTAAAGTAGGTGAAGCACAAAAATCTTTTTGGGAGATGGATTGCTTCATCGCTACAGCTGCCTTTGGCTCCCCGTTACACCCTCATGTGCAGGTTCTCCGAGATTTCAGAGACAAATACCTTATGACCCACAAATTCGGTCGGAACCTGGTTTCCTTTTATTACAGATATTCACCGCATGTTGCCAAGGCAATTGCCAAACATAGAATACTGAGGGCTGTGGTCCGCTATCACCTTCTTCCTTTTGTCGTATTCAGTTATTCAGCAGTCTGTATCGGTCCTGAGGCCATTGTGGGGGTGTTGATTCTTATTCTCTTGATCCCTGCTTTCTCGATAAGGAATCGTCTGAAAACATGAAGAGTCCAAACCTAGAAGATCCATTCGATCTTTTTTTTACTTCGTCTCTTTTTTTAACCTGAATTCTATGGCTTTCCTGGCTTCGAAATAGATCTTTGACAGATTTCTGTGTCGCTCATCTTGATCCATTTCTTGTTCTTGATTTTGATTCACACATTTAGCGATTTCATCGGCAGTTGTGCCGGTCTTATATTCGGGGAAGAGTCGGGGCACCATGCAGAGGACTGCGATACACAGTTCTACTCTGAGAGCCTCGGAGAAGCTTGTGTCATACTGATCGACCAGAAATTTGAGGTATTCCTCCAACCAGTCCGGCAGAAGGACCTGATATCTTTTCAGCATGGGAGCCTCCTGTGAATGGACATCCTATATGAATGTTTGATAATAGCAGAATTTATTGAAAAAACAAGGAGATTTTGACTTGACAAAAATAAAATTGGGTATATATATAAAGAGTAGTATTATTGATACTACTTGAAACGAGAAGGCGGGATCCCAGATCCATAAAAAGAATCCTGATTCTTCTCCGACAGCCTGCCAAAAGCTGGGCAAGCAAGAGGGGGGTTGGTTGGTAACCTCCTGAAGATCCTCACGGCGTGAGGATCTTCCTGATAAAATCCTCTGAGTGAGCGTATTCACGCTTTTTATTTATCAAAACAGCGACACCCTGAAACACATTCGTTTATTCCTGCCAGCCAGGAACCGGCGTTGCAATTCTTAACTTTTATTAGCGCAGTCGTTCGTTTGACATCCTCTATTGGACGGCATCCCAGGCCGCAGAGCGATTGTAGCCTTACTTAGCGCAATTTCATTAACTCAGATGTTCCCTCGTCACGCAAATGGAAGGCTTTCGAGGATAGCTTGTTTTTTCCCTTGTTGTTATAATAGGGCTATGAGTAAAGGGGAAATTAAAAGACCTGCATTATTCCTGTTTTTTATCTTCATCTTTGCCGCGTCTCTTCCCCTCCATGCCCAATGGGCTCGAGCCTACGGAGGGAACGGGGATGACTGGGCGAACTCCATCCAGCAGACTGTTGACGGCGGGTATATAGTCGCTGGCTATACGGAATCCTTTGGGGCCGGGAATATGGATTTCTGGATTCTGAAGCTGTCGTTCACTGGAGCTGTTGAGTGGCAGCGCAGCTACGGCGGAAGCGGAGATGAGGAGGCTCTAGCTATCCAGCAAACCAGCGATGAAGGATACATCGTTGCCGGTTACACGGATTCGTCCGGAGCCGGAAGGAAGGATATATGGGTCCTGAAGCTTTCTTCCTCCGGTGATATCGAGTGGCAGCAGACCTTTGGCGGCAGCAGAGACGATTGGGCGTCTGCTGTTCTCGAGGCGGATGACGAAGGATTCATCATCGCCGCAAGCTCGGACTCCTGGGGAGCAGGAGAGTCGGACTTCTGGATCATAAAGCTGAATTCATCAGGTAGCGCGGTCTGGCAGAAAATCTATAGTCTCAATGTGAACGCCTCTCTGGAGTCTATCTACCTGACCGGTGATGGCGGCTGTATCGCCGCCGGGCAATTCAATATCGGCCACACCGACCTTCTGGTCCTCAAACTGAATTCTGCAGGAATTATCGAGTGGCGTCGTTACTACGGAGGGGTTGGCGATGACTGGGCGAAATCCATCCAGCAGACCGGCGAGGGAGGATATATCGTTGCCGGCTACACAGACTCCTTTGGCGCAGGGAACTATGACTTCTGGGTCCTGAAGCTTGATTCAAACGGAGTTGTTGAGTGGGAACGCACCTACGGAAAAGGCCAGGATGACTGGGCGAATTCGGTTCAGCAGACCAGTGATGGAGGCTATATCGTCGCTGGCTGCAACGAGTCCTTCGGCGCCGGGTACGCGGATTTCTGGGTGATTAAGCTCCAATCATCCGGGAGCATCGAGTGGCAGACCGCTTACGGCGGGGGCGGAGATGACGGCGCTTTTTCCATCCAGCAAACCGGCGATGACGGGTATATCGCTGCCGGCGTCACAGGTTCCTACGGGGCAGCGGGCCTGGATTTCTTGGTCATGAAGCTTTATTCCGACGGAGAGATAGATCCGGAATGCGAGCTTCCGGTCGACTCCAGTGCCAGCGTTTTTACGAGTGCTGCCTCATCCTCCACAGCATTAGTCGCCACTCAGGATATCAGCGTTGCTCCCCGATATACGGATATAGATCCTCAGGATAGCAATGCGGATTCCTACCTGATCTGTGAAGACCAGCCAGAGATCTCGGGGACGATGAAGACCGAGGGGGATGCGGGAATTGCAGGAGTGACCATCACCTTTTCCGGGGGAGAAGGCGAGGCAACAACAGATGCTGGCGGGAATTATTCTCACAGCGTGGGCTACGGCTGGTCGGGGACAGCGACCCCATCCAAAGCCGGCTACGGATTCTCGCCGTCCAGCCGGAGTTATACGGAGCTCGTTTCAGACCGGACGGATGAGGATTACACGGGATTTATCGTGCACCTGATCTCGGGTTTTGTGAGGACGGATGGGGGAGAGGGGATGGAAGGAGTAACCATCACCTTTGACACCGGAGGAGGCGAGGCGACGACCGCTTCAGACGGAAGTTATTCCCATACCGTAAAAGAAGGCTGGTCAGGGATAGCCACTCCGTCGCTGAATTGTTATAATTTCACGCCTCCCAGCCGGAGCTACACGGATGTCACTTCCGATCACTCTGACCAGAATTATATCGGTACTATTTTGACTTATGTCATATCGGGCACAATCCTTCCGAGTTCGACCGCGCCAGATGTCAGCGGAGTGGTGATGTCCGGGCTTCCCGGGAATCCGGTAACAGACGCCTCTGGTTATTATGAAGCCATAGTGGACTGCGGCTGGTCGGGCACTGTCACTCCGGCCAGGGACAGGACCGTTTTCGTTCCTCCTGCCCGGAATTACTTTAACCTGAGTTCTGACCAATCCGGCCAGGATTATCAAGCTCATCGGAGCTGGATAATATCCGGAATGGTGAGGACTGAAAGCGGCGAGGGGATAGATGGCGCGGCTATCGACTTCTCGAACAATGGCGGCGAAGCACTGACTGCTGTTGATGGAAGCTATTCTCAGACCATAATCGAAGGCTGGTCAGGGACTGCCACACCGTTGAAACTGGGATACGAGTTCACGCCCTCCAGTCGAGACTACACGGACGTTGTCTCGGATCAATCAGACCAGGATTACACGGGGATAATCCTTACCTTCACCTTGAGCTTGAACACTTCTGAAGGAGGGACGACTCAGCCTGAACCCGGAAGCCATGTCTATAATTACGGAACAGAGGTTGAAGTCACTGCCCTTGCGGATAATAAGCATAAATTCTCTCATTGGACCGGCAACGTGCCATCCGGGCAGCAATACAGCAACCCAATCTTCCTTATCATGGATTCAGATAAAGAGCTCAGCGTGGCTTTTGACAAGAAAGGACTCTGTTTTATCGCCACGGCGGCTTTTGGCAGTCCGTCTCATCCGCAGGTCAGGATTCTTCGGGATTTCAGGGACAGGTATCTTGTTCGCTCTAAACCCGGCCGCATGCTGGTCGATTTGTATTATAGATACTCGCCGGCAGTAGCGGATGCCATCCGCTCTCATAAGCCGTTGAGGCTGGCTATCCGGGTTTGCCTGACACCCCTGGTTGTTTTGAGTTTCATGGCTTTGAAGCTCGGCCCGGCATTGTTCGCAGGCGTGCTTGTCTCTGTGCTTTTATGTCCGGCAGGCATCATTCTCTTTCCCAGGAAGAAGGGGAAGATCAAAAAAGTCCGGAGATAAAGAGGGATCAGGCAAGAAAAGTCCTCTCGAAGTATCGGCAGCTGTCCTCGATGGTCTTTTCAAAAGGGATATAATCGTGATCGAAGTCCCTCTTGCTTTTCTCGTTTGAATAATACGTCTTCCAGCCGCTCAGTTTTCCGTAGGCATAGGTCAGCAGGGGACGCCTTTTCGTTAAGGAGCTTACACCTTCCAATAAAGCCCCGACCAGGCTCAGCAGGAACGGGGGGACAGGGAAAGGGTAGGCTTTTTTCCCCGCGCATCTGGCTATGGCTTTTACGACCTGGCTGTATTCGACATTCGCTCCGACCACAAGATATTTCCCCCTGATCACGCCTGAATCAAGGGCTTTCAGGATGATCTTGACCAGATCCCTTACATCCACCACGGCCAATCCCCCGGAGAAACAGCCCATAAACAGGCCATTATAGATCCTGTCGTAGAGCTGGTTGTGGGGAGTGGAGAGGTTCGGATCTCCGGGTCCCATTATCGAGGCAGGATTGAGGATAACGGCGTTCAACCCCTCATTTTTTACGGCCTGCTCAACGATTTTTTGGCCTTCCCGCTTCGAAACCATGTAGTAAAAATTGTCCGGCCAGTTAAACGAAGTGTCCTCATCGGCTAAACTGCCGTCTTTATGGTATCCGTAAGCGCCCACGGAGGAGATATGGATCAACCTGGGATTGTTCTGCTCCAGACAGCTCTCCACGATATTCTCCACTCCGTCTTTATTCACAGCCATCAGTCTGTCCCGGTCTTTTTTCCAGTAGGAGATCAGGCCAGCCAGGTGGATGATATGGGTATGTCCTTTCACAGCGCGCAGAACCTCATCCCGGTTCACTATGTTGCCTTCGATTATATTCAGGCTTGGGTATTTGTCCGCCAGCTTGCTTTTGTGCTCATCCTCGGGCAGGACAAAGGCGGAAATTTCGGCATTGGGAACAGCTTTTGGCAGCTCTTCGAGAAGAAAGCTTCCGACGAAGCCCGTGGCTCCTGTCACAAGAATTTTCATCCGTTACTTTTCCGGAACGAATTTTGCTTTGTGGTATTTGAAATAGAAAAAGGTATCATTCGCAATACCGAGAAGCGCATGGATGAACAACGTATACAGGAAGGACTGGGTGACATAGGCGATGATTCCGAAGATTATGCTGCCCACGAATGCACTGATAACCTCGATATCGGGATGCCCGAGATGATAGACGGTAGCTAGGATTGCCTGGACGAGAATAGCGATTAAAATTCCCGCTTTTGCTTCACCTGTGATTTCTATGATCGAGAAGAGAAAAACTCCCCTGAAGGTGAACTCCCAGGGAGCATAATACATGAAGAGGTAGGCCAGCTCGTAGAGAACAAAGGTTCTCACTCCCCGGCAGGCATTTTTGGCGAAAGGGTACTGGTCTTTGAGCTTGGGGTCTTTTAACGAGACATAGACAGCAAACGCGCAGATGGGGATGGCGATGAGGCTGAGGATGAGCCCCAACCTGGAGTTTCCAGGCTGGAAACCAAGGCTTTGCAGCGCTTCGAGAGGTTGAGATGCGTAAAGAAGGATGACGACCACGGGGATCAGGAGAAGAAACAGAAAAAAATAGATGAAGTAGCGAACAAATACCTGGAGGTCATTGCTGAATTTCCTCTGCAGGTTTCTGTAGTGAAAGACGGAGGAGAGAAGGGTGAAGCTCAGCGCATAGGTCAAAAACAGCAGCGAATGAAGCGACAGATAGTTTTGAAAGAAATCCCTCAAGAATGAAGTCATGCCAGGACTCTCAGCTTTATTTTATGTAACCCGCTTTTTTCTCTGCCAGATACCAGTCCATTATTGCCTGAAATTGCTTCTGGACGTCTTTATCAGGCTTATAATTCAGGTCTTTGATGGTCTTGGATATGTCATAGTTGGTGTGAGAAGTGATTCTCTTCACCCGGTATCTGGTCAAGCGGCGCTCGAAAGAAGGAACGAAAAAGTTTATGACCTTCATGAAAAAAGCAATAACGAAAGGTATGAATACAGGTAGGTACACGCGTTGTTTC
>SMTZ1_10016064_pt1 | contig 12898 bp, 9 predicted proteins | sample DeeMarSWOR136_30_FD_25667 | JGI IMG/M metagenome (IMG submission 25667) | reverse complement strand
TCCCCTGGCCACTTCTTTTGCGCCTGAAGGCAGACACACTGCTTTTCAATAAGTTCCAAAAGGATTGGTCAGTGTAAGCCCGGATACTCACATAACAACTTCCGCATTTGTTCTTCTTCGAAAATTCCTCTCTCATCTGTCGCTGTGTCGAATACTTTTTACGGTGATGAGCACAGGGATTCAATTGGCCATCAGGCATAACCACCAAAAATTTTTCGCCTGCGCCACAGTCAGGAATAAAACCATCTCTGAAAAAATCGTAGGTCTTGTTGAGCGTGAACTCAGAGTTGACAACTCCCCCTTTTTCTCTCTTCCATTTTATCACATCATCGATGCTCTGGCGCAAAACCCGCAACTTCTCATCGCCGAAAATAAAGTGATCCTTGCATCCGGTGCGCAACATAGTATAGGCACTGTAAGAAATGGACACCTTCCATTGTTGAGCCTTCTGGGCCAGTTTCAGAAGACAACTCACATTGTCCCTTGTTATGGCAGAGTTCAGGACGATGTCAGCATAACCGAGGCTGGCCAGATGAGGAATTGTCTTTTCTAAATGGGAGTACAATCCGCGAAATCGCCGAAACCCATCGTGTCTCTCATCGGGGAAGTCCAGTGATACGGAAAATTGGTTGACGCCCGCTTGTCTCAACTCCAAATATTTGCTTTCATTCAACAAGGCCCCATTGGTGACGAAGATGACATAGGGAAGGCCGTTGGGCATCTTGATGGCCCTGACAATTTCGACCGCATCCTCTCTGAGCAGCGGTTCCCCTCCGGAAATTTGCACCACGGGTGGCTTCAACAGCCAAGCCAGCTGGGCATATTCCCGAGGCTCAAGCCGATCCTCGCCCTCTCTTATTCCCCCGACATCACAGTGTCGACAATTTGCATTGCATGATAAAGTGATCTCAAAGGATACGCACAGCGGTCTGTGACGTCTGTAGTTTTCTATTCCTCTGGCCAAAAGTCTGCCGGCTTCAATGAAGGAGAAATTTCTCATGCTTGGGCTCTCATGAAAAAGTCACTTCCCCACTTCCTCTCCCATCGGCGATGAATTCTCATGCCGATAAAACAACAAATGCTTCCTATAAAGGCTCCCGCGATTGCATCCACCGCATGATGGTATCGACAATACACAGTCGAAAGGGTCATGCCCGATACAAGCACGACGAGCACATAAAAGACCTTGCGCTCGTATCTATGGGCCGACCACAAAATCGCAAAGGCCGCAGCCACATGAGCACTGGGAAAGCATCCTCCACGAATGGCCCCAAATCCCAGCACAAATTCAACGAATCGAAAGAAAAATTTCCCTTCTAGAGGAGCTGTCTGCAGGTGAGTCATGGTCACCCAAGGGCCTTCAGCGGGGAAAAAGAGAAAAGCGATATAGGCAATATAATAGGCTAATGCCACGTTGAACAGGAAATTATGAAACTGGCGCTTTTTCTTTCTGAAGTATAAGGGAAATCCGGCTATGGGAATAAGCAAAAAATACGATGCGTAGAAAAACTCCATCACTTCGGTCAACCAGGGCGTGGCGATCTTTTCCAGCCAAACTGTGGGATACACGCCGAACAGGGCCAGATCCAGATTGATCACCAACTGATTTGCCCAGTATGGGAAGATGATGGTGACCAGATAATTCATCTCCTCAAACATGGGCAGGAACAACAAAGCGGGGTACCAATCGCGCCAGAATACGACCGTTTTTGACTTTGCATCTCTCAAAAACCACATCAATCCAATAATAATGCCAATCAGCAGAACATGGCCTATTATATAAAAGCCCCAAAGCTTAAGCCCCCTATGAAAGAAGAGTATCATCAAGCTGAGGACAAAAAGATAGGTGATTGTGGCCATATCGACAGGGCGAAGAAATCTCTTGATGGCTCACCTCCTACACGAATAGTTGGGATCGGTGTCGCGTCGTCATCTCTTCAACGAAAACCTATAAGTATCTCCCTCCCTAAAGGCCGGTCAATTTGGCTCGTTTAGAGGGGGAGCTCCGCCTCCCTCAGCGATCACCACAGAGAGGTCAAAGGGGGGTTGGCCCGCATCTATGATTTCCGTACAACTCGCAGGTGCCGTAATTTGCCAACCTTAATAGCAACCTCGCGGTCCACTGTGAGCTCCAGGTTCTCGTCGGTTACGCGTTCACCGTCGATGCGCACCCCCCCCTGCTGGATGAGCCGACGTGCCTCGCTATGACTGGAGGCCAGACCACTGGTGGTCAACAATTTGACAATCCAGATGGGAAGATCCTCGGCCGCCACCTGAAAAAGGGGAATCTCATCTGGCAAACCGCGACCTTGGAACATCCGTTTGAATTCCTCCTCAGCAGCCTTGGCAGACTTAGAGTCGTGATAGATGGTGACGATCTCTCGGGCCAATCTCATCTTCACGTCTCTGGGGTTGACTTCTGTCCCCCTCATCTGATTTTCCATGGTCTCCAGCTCAACCTCGGGAACGTCGGTGCACAGCCGGAAATAGGGAATGATCAACTCGTCGGGAATGGACATGGTCTTGCCAAACATCTCCTTGGGGGGCTCGCATATGCCGATGTAGTTGCCCAGACTTTTGCTCATCTTCTCCACCCCATCGGTGCCCACCAGCAAGGGCATGGTGATAACCACCTGGGGCTCCTGTCCATACTCACGTTGTATTTCCCTGCCCACTAAAAGATTGAAGACCTGATCGCTCCCGCCCAACTCAACATCTGCTCGCAGGGCCACAGAATCATACCCCTGTACCAGCGGATAGAGAAATTCCAGCACACTGATGGGGCGATTGGATTTGTATCTTTCGGCAAAGTCCTCCCGTTCCAGCAGCCGAGCGATGGTGTATTTAGAGGCCAGCTCCAGAACGTCTGTGAAGCTCATGGGATTGCACCAGCGGCTGTTGAACTCAATCCGGGTCTTATCGGTATCCAGAATCTTGAAGACCTGCTCCTTATATGTCTCGGCGTTTTTCAGCACCTCCTCCCGGCTCATCCGCTTTCTGGACTCCATCATGCCGCTGGGATCGCCGATCATGCCGGTGAAATCACCTATCAGGAAAATAACTTCATGCCCCAGATCCTGGAACTGTTTTAGTTTACGAATGGTCACAGCGCTGCCCAAGTGGATGTCAGGAGCAGTGGGGTCAAAGCCTTCCTTGATGCGCAGAGGCGTGTGGGTCCTTATCGATCTCTCTAACTTAGCGATGAGCTCCTCCTCGGGCAGAATTTGTTCTACGCCTCGTCTGATGATCTCCATCTGGGCATCGACGTCTGACATCCACACCTCCTGGTCGCTGTTTATCTCTGAGGGCACTGTGATTTTCTTCTGAAATTATACGCCAGGCTATCGGCAAAGGCAAGCAGAAAATCGGCTTTCCCCCTCAGCGGCTTTGGCTATAACTTCCTTGACTTCCTCACCCCAATTTCCTATACTTGAGGGACAAAAGGCAGGAAACTCAATATACTCAAACCCGAGGTCACCATGCCCTCCCCTACATCCCATAAATCCGAGAACCAGTGGTTGAGGCTGGCCCAAATATCTACCTTGGTTTTTTTCAGTTTATTCGCCATTCTCGTCTTGATCACGATAGCCATTTGGCTTTCCTATCGATCCGACCTGCCCTCCCTGAGTCAGCTGGAGAGCTATAAGCCCAGTCTTATTACCAGGATTTACTCGGACGACGGGGTCGTGCTCAAGGAGTTTTACCAGGAGCGGAGAATCCTGGTGCCCCTGGAAAAAATGCCCTCCACTCTCCGAGACGCACTCATATCCAAAGAGGATAGAAAATTCTACACACACTGGGGAGTGGATCTCCACCGCCTGTGTGGCGCCCTCTATGCCAACCTGAAGGCTCTGCGATATGCCGAGGGAGCCAGCACCATCACCCAGCAATTGGCCAGGATGCTCTTTTTAACCAGAGAGAAGATTTTGACCCGTAAAATCAAGGAGTGGATGACAGCCATCCAGATCGAGAGAAACTACTCCAAAGATCAAATCCTGGAGATGTATCTCAACCATTACTACTTCGGCCAGGGTGCCTATGGTGTCCAAGCCGCAGCTCAGACTTTCTTCAGCAAAAACGTCGAGGACCTCACTCTGGGCGAATCAGCCCTGCTCATCGGACTTCTCGGATCCCCCTATCTATACGATCCCCTGGAACACCCTGAGGTGGCCCTGCAACGTCGGAATATCATTCTCTGGGCCATGGAAGATTTCGGAAAAATCTCCCCCCAACAGGCTCAGGAGGCCATGACCGAGCCCCTTCATCTCAATCCTGCATCTCGCCAGGGCGGTCTGGCTCCTTACTTCGTCGAGCAAATCCGCCAGTATCTGGAAGAAAAATACGGTGGTCAGATTCTCTACCAAGGAGGAATCTCCGTTTTCTCCACCCTGGACTCACGCCTTCAGGTCATTGCCGAGGAGGTGACGGCCAAAAGGATGGAGGAGTTTCAGGTCAACGTCGACGCGAAGGCCGCCAAGGGGGATACCCTATATCTGGTGCACACCCGGACAGCGGCGAATGAGGATACACTGACTCCCAGGCAGATTCAATGCGCCCTGATGGCCATGGATCCAAAGACTGGTTATGTCAAGGCTCTCGTCGGCGGTCGGGATTTTCAAAAGAGCAAGTGGAATCTGGCCACGCAGGCTACTCGACAGCCCGGCTCGGCTTTCAAGCCCTTCCTCTACGCCGCGGCCATCGACAACGGCTTCACGGGCAGGAGGAATGGCGTCCTCGCAATTACGACAGGATCTTCAGGGGACCGGTGACCCTGAGAGAGGCTCTGAGCAAGTCCATCAACTTGGTGGCCATAAAACTGCTGCAGAGAATCTCCCCCACACAGGTGATCTTCTACGCCAAACGCATGGGGATAAAAACCCCCCTCTCCCCGGTGCCCTCCCTGGCCATCGGCACCGAGGAAGTGAAACTGCTGGAAATCACCGCCGCCTTCGGCGCCTTTGCCAATGGGGGCATCAGGCACGAGCCCATCTGGATTCGACAAATTCTGGACAGGGATGGCAACATACTCGAGGATAATAGCCCTTACGAAGAGGAGGTCCTGAGCGCGCCCACCGCTTACGTGATAACCAATATGCTCCAGAGCGTTATGGACGACCCAGGAGGTACGGGTCATGGAGCCCGGTTGAACAATTTCACTCGGCCAGCCGGAGGAAAAACTGGAACCACGGATGAATACACCGATGCTTGGTTCATCGGCTTTACCCCTCAGGTGGTCGCTGGCGTCTGGGTGGGATTCGCCGAGGGAAAGATACCCATCGGCAATAATCAGACAGGGGCTCGGGCGGCCCTACCCATCTGGACCGAGTTCATGATTGGCGCTCATCGGGGCCTGCCCGTGGAGGACTTCAAAATCCCCCCCGGGGTAATTTTCAAGACCATCTGCGACGAGACGAAACTTCTGGCCAACGAGACTTGCCCCCAGACCACCAGGGAGGTTTTCGTCGAGGGCACCGAGCCCATGGAAAAATGCTCCCTTCGTCATCGTGGTTTGAAGGCCAAGGAGGAATCGGAATCGATCACCGAGCCCAATTTCTTTTGAAGAAATTGCTCGCTGATCGAGGAAAACATCGAGGCTTTGAATGGCGCTAAGCAGAATGTGCTCAAGCAGGTCGTTTCATATGCAACCTGACCTCATCGGATAAAAAAATAGGAAAATCCCGGGGAGAGATATCGGGATATTTCCTCCATCGGTCCAAACCTCAAGGAAAAGGGCGCTCAGAACCGGTGCTTCACAGATCTTCCTGATTCTCCAGAATGCCGCAGATCAGGCTGTCTCCCCGTAACACGCCCCCTCAATCCCCCCACTCATGCCCTGAAACAAGACGATCGCCACCAGAGTTCCCTAGCAGATCTCCACCCTTTCCCCTCCACCGCATTCCTCCAAGCTCTCAGGCACTCTCTCATAAGACTATCAACTGGCGCCCACAAGAATGAAAATGTCCAGGGTGATGCCAATAAGCCAGTGTAGCAGGAAAACATAGAAAATGGACCTGGTCTTCAACGCTATGGCGCCGAAAATGAGTCCAGCCAAGATGGATGACCAGATTTCCCCATCGGGTTTTCCAATGTGCATGAGCGTCGAGGGGATGGTCTGAATGAGTATGCTGTTGGCCTGGCCCAGCGTGTCTTTTGTTCCAAAAAGCATGTATCCGCGAAAAAAGAACGCCCAAGACAAGTAATAGAGACCGTAAAAGAGCTCGTAAAAAATCAATATGGAAAGCCGCTCTCCTGCCTGGTGGAAGAGCGGATACTCCGATAAAAAGGATGGCAGTCGCGAGGCTGGCAAAAGAAAGATGACGGCAATAATGGGAAAAAGCACTCCGATGATGGCCAAACCCACCCTCCTCTCGCCCCATCCGATGCCAAAATCACCGAGTCTTTCCTTGAGAATTACCCTGATGATAAAGATCGGCACCACGAGCAGGAAAAAGAACGAGGACAAGAAGAAATAGAGAATGCTGGAAAAAGAGACAGAGGAATTCCCTTGAAAGAACGGAAGAAGAGCTCGGTCGAAAAATTCCGTTGAGCCATAATATCTGTAAAAAGTCAGCAGCACAGGAACGCTCAAGAGGATCTTTCCCGATTTCGTCTGAAACATCTCTTTCAGAGCACCTATCTCCTGACTGGCTCTGTCCTTGATAGCCATGATCATTGCCTCAGTCTGTTTTCTTTCAGCCAATCACAGGTCAGCTCCATACCCTGTCTAAGCCCCCGAAAACGACAGCCTAATTCAGTCACCGCCTTCTCATTGGAGTATGCCCAATCCCTTAAAAATGTCTCTACCCAGCCGCAGGTAATCAGTGGATATTTGCCGAATAAGACGGCTTTGTTTTCCTCAATTTTGGCAAACAATCTGGCCAGATTCGGCGGAACATGAACTCGAGGCGGCTTTCTCCCAGATAAACGACTCAATAGGGAGAAAAAATTATCGAGGGTGCTGTTTTCTCCACCCAATATGTATTTTTGGCCGATCCTTCCTCTGCTCATGGCTCTGAGATGCCCGTCTGCCACATCGTCGACGTAGACATAATTGCCCACGTTCTCACCTTTGCCAAGAATAGTCGGAAATCTCCCTCGGAGATGCAACTCTATCATTCTGGTCACGGAATTTCCCTCCGTCATCTTGCCCGGTCCGAACACCCGCGTGGGATTGACGATGACCAGAGGGAGTCCTTCAGCCAGAAGCTTCTCACCCTCGATTTCGGCCAAATATTTTGTCTTCTCATAGTCAGTCAGAAACGACTCGTCTTTTCTGAGCATCTGTTCGTTGCCAATGTGACCGTTCGTTGGGCCAAAGGTCATCGATGTGGAAGTGAAGACGATTTTCTCGACATCATTGTCCAAAGCGATCTCAGCGACATTTCGAAAGCCCTCCACATTGGCTCGAAAGAAGACCGAGGGGTCTGGCGCCCAATTATGGGCATAGGCAGCCAGGTGAAAGACCCTCTGGCAGTTTTGCATGGCTGGTCTGATGGATTTCTTGTCAGTGACATCCCCACGAAATATTTCAATACCCTTTCGCGGCAATCCCCTCAGATCGCTCTGCTCTCGGCACAACAGATGTACCTTTTCTTCTCTGTGGTGAAGTTCTTCCACCAGTTTTCTGCCAATAAAACCAGTTCCACCGGTAACCAATGTGGCCATCTCTGGGGCCCTCATTTGAACTAAAGCCTTTTTTGCCCAGCCAGCACGATCCTCTCTCATCTGTTCATGGCCCGGGCAAGGGCAACGATGAACATGATAGGACAATCTGAATCAGACTTGACAGTGACGAAATACCTCTGAAATCCTTCACCTCGTTCACTTGCTCCTGCCAGATTTCAAGCTTACATACCCTCTCATCTCCAAAAAGTATCGCCCGGGCAGTGGATCGTACACCACCATCTCTCTTTAGGAGAATGCCTCGGTGTTCCCTTCGGACTTGACCATGTCCAGGATCAATGGCTTTGGCTGGGCGAGGGTATCTGTAATGGCCACAGCCTCCCAAACCTGGCTTACGGCGACCTTGCCTCTATCGGCATCGTTAGCCAACACCAAGGCGAACACCTCTCCCCGAGCGACGGCATCTCCCACCTTTTTCAAGAAGCGAATGCCCACAGCCGGGTCCACTCGGTCCTTCATCGTCTCTCTGCCTGCGCCCAACTGCACGCAAGCGCGGCCCACTTGGTGGGCATTGATAGCCTCAACATATCCGTCAACTGTGCTCTTCAGCTGTAAAGTCATCTTAGCCTGAGGGAGCAGCCCGGGATCATCCACAACCCGGGGATCGCCCCTCTGCTGCCGAACCATGGCCCTGAATTTCTCCAAACCTCCTCCGGAAACCAGGGCTGCCTGAAGTTTCTCTCGAGCCTCGGGGGTCGTTTGAGCCACCCCCCCCAAGATGAGCATCTGCTCCCCTAAGGCCATGGTCACCTGCGATAAATCCGCGGGGCCATGTCCCCGCAAGCATTCGATAGCCTCAGCCACCTCAATAGCATTTCCCACCGACCAGCCCAGGGGTTGATCCATGCCGGTCAGCAGAGCCACCGTCTGCCGGCCCATGGCCAGTCCAATCCCATTGAGCATCTGGGCTAGCTCCAAAGCCTCCTGGGCGTCTCGAACCACCGATCCCCGGCCCACCTTAACGTCAAAGACCAGAGCTTTGGCCCCGGCAGCTAATTTCTTGCTCATGATGCTGCTGGCGATGAGGGGCAGGCTGCTCACCGTGGCAGTCACATCCCTGAGCGCATAGAGTTTGCCGTCCGCCGGAGCAATCTGGCGACTCTGCCCCATGATGGCTACCCCCACCTGGACAACACTATCCACGAATTCCCGAGCATCCAAACCGGTCTGGAAGCCGGGGATGGACTCCAATTTGTCCAGCGTGCCACCGGTGTGGCCGAGTCCACGTCCGGAGAGCATAGGCACGGGGACGCCGGCAGCCGCCACCAGAGGGGCCAGGACCAATGATATCTTGTCCCCCACTCCGCCAGTGCTGTGTTTATCCACGGTGATGCCCGGAATGGCGCTGAGATCCAGCACCTGCCCGGTATGCATCATGGCCTCAGTGAGGCGCATGACCTCACTCAGGCTCATTCCTCGCAGGTAAATGGCCATTAACAGGGCCGAAATCTGATAGTCAGGGATAGCGCCTTGCACATAGCCGGAGATACAGAATTCGATCTCCTCCTGAGACAGACTCTGCCCATCCCGCTTTTTGGCGATGATCTCGCAAACACGCATGATTCTTTGGTGTGCAAAAAGGGGCCATCGCCGAAAGAATTCTTGATGGCAAGCTGGTCCCTCAGAGAAAATGTGACCTAGTTTTATGCGTCTGGCCCGACTATTTGCCCCCAGAAACTGCGGCCTGTTCCTGTGCCCGGAAGGTGAAAGGCCTCCGCCACAGTGGCTGCGACATCGGCGAATGAGCCTCTGGTGCCCAAAGAGATGCCCTGGCGCAAGGTGGGCCCGTAGACCAAAAGGGGGACATATTCCCGAGAATGGTCCGTGCTGGGCGTTGTTGGATCATTGCCATGGTCGGCTGTGATGACCAGCAGATCCGCCGGCCTGGCCCGAGACAAGATTTTGGCAAGCCATCCATCGAAGACCTCCAACCCCTGGGCATAAGCCTGAGGATCGTTGCGGTGCCCCCAGAGCATGTCGAAATCCACCAGATTAACTAGGATAGCCCCTTTATCCACTTGGTCCATCTGCTCTCGGAGCCGTTCCACACCCTGTTGATTGGACTCAGAATGAATGACCTTGGTGAGCCCCCGGCCAGCATAGAGATCCTTGATTTTGCCGATACCCACCACGGCCAATCCCCCTTCCTTCAGCTGATCCAGAAGGATCTGGCCTGGCGGCTCAAGCGAGAAATCTTTCCTTTTTGACGTTCGCTGGAAATTGCCCGGCTGACCCACAAAGGGTCGGGCGATGACCCGCCCGACAGCGTGCTTTCCGCTGAGCTGTTCGCGGGCCAGCTGACACATCCGGTACAGCTCTGCCAGGGGAATGACCTTCTGATGAGCGGCGATTTGGAAAACGCTGTCCGCAGAGGTGTAGACGATGGGCTTTCCTGTGGCCAGATGTTCGGCGCCAAGCTCCTGGATGATCTCCGTCCCCGATGCGGCCTTGTTGCCCAGAATCTCCCGCCCGATAGCTCGCTGGAAAGGCTCGATGACCTCTGGGGGAAACCCCTGAGGGTAAGTGGGAAAGGGGCGCTCAAGAACAAGACCCATCAGCTCCCAATGGCCGGAAAGGCTGTCTTTGCCCGCCGCCCTCTCGGCCATCTTGCCAAAATTCCCTTTTGGATGGGCTGCCGGAGGGACGCCCAGGATAGGGGCGATGTTGCCCAGCCCCAATGCCCCCAGATTGGGCAGCCTCAAACCGTCCACTGCTCGCGCCGTGTTGGCCAAAGTGTTGCTGCCCTCATCCCTATAAAGGTGGGCATCGGGAAGCTCTCCAATGCCCACGCTATCCATGACGATCAGGATGAAACGGCGTTCGCCCTCGCTCATCTCTCCTCTTTGGCCCTAGTCATCATCTTCTGAAAGGGCGTAAACAGGTCAATGGGCACTGGGAAGACGATGGTGGAGTTGTTTTCCGCAGCCACCTCAGACAGAGTCTGCAGATATCGAAGCTGAAGGGCCATGGGATGATCTCCGATCACCGTGGCCGCCTCGGCCAATTTCTGAGAGGCCTGAAACTCGCCCAGGGCATTGATCACCTTGGCTCGTCGATCACGTTCAGCCTCGGCCTGCCGAGCCATGGCTCGCTGCATCTCCTGAGGCAGATCCACGTGTTTGATCTCCACGGTGCCCACCTTGATGCCCCAAGGATCGGTGAGCTTGTCCAGAATGGACTGGAGCTCCCGATTGATCTTATCCCTGGCCGAGAGAAGCTCATCCAGCTCGGCCTGACCGAGGACACTTCTCAGGGTGGTCTGAGCGAGCTGGGAGGTGGCATAGAGGTAATTCTCCACCTCCACGATGGCCTTTTCCGGTTCCATCACCCGAAAGTAGACGACGGCGTTGACTTTCACAGAAACATTGTCTTTGGTGATCACATCCTGGGGCGGCACATCCATGGCCACAGTTCGCAGGCTGACCTTGATCATCTTGTCTACAAGGGGAATGAGCAGAATCAGGCCTGGCCCTTTGGGTCCCACCAGCCTGCCCAGTCTAAAAACCACTCCCCGCTCATACTCTCGCAGGACTCTGATAGCACTGAGCAGGATGAAGATAATAAAAACCAGCAAGGGGAATAAGAAAGGCATTTTATCCCTCCCTTTCTGTGAGTTTGGCCACCTTCAGCTTGAGATGATCCACCGAGAGCACCCTGACCCTCTCTCCTTTCTTGACCACCTCCTCGCATTCGGCATTCCACAGCTCGCCATGGAGGAAGATCTTGCCCTCGGGGGCCAGCTTCGTCTCGGCCACCCCGACCTCGCCGATGAGTCCTTTTTTGCCCGTGGTGGGCTTGCGCAGGCGAGTTTTGAGAGCCATACCTAGAGCGAACAGAAAAAAGGCCGCCGTCGCCAAGGTCACGGGCAGAATGATCTGCCAGGATATACGTAGGTATGGCGCCGGAGAGCCGATGAGCATGAGAGATCCCAGAATCATGGCGATGATTCCCCCTGTGGTGAGAAACCCGAAGGTGGGCGTGAGCAACTCGGCGATAAATAGGATAATGGCGAACAGGATCAGCAGAAGCCCAGCGTAATTGATGGGTAGCACCTGAAAAGCGAAAAAAGCCAAGATGATGCAGATGCCTCCGGCGATGCCGGGCAGGAAAGCCCCCGGGTTGGAAAGCTCAAAAAAGAGGCCATAAAAACCCAGGATCAGGAGGATGTAGGCCACATTGGGGTTGGAGATGATGTTCAGGATCCGATAACGAAAGCCCAGATCGATTCTCCTCACCTCGGCGCCCTCCGTCTCCAGGGTCACCGTGCCCTGAGAGGTCTTCACCTGGCGACCGTGGAGAAATTGCAGCAGCTCAATCAGGTCAATCACGCCCAAATCAAGGGCTTCCTCGGCGGTCACCGACTCGCTCTGGCGAACGGCCCTCTCAGCCCAGTCGGCATTGCGCCCCCTTTCGCTAGCGATGCCTCTGATGTAGGAGACGGCGTCGTTGGTCACCTTCTCCATCATCTCCTCATCCATTTCCTGCCCCATGGTCACGGGATGGGCGGCTCCGATGTTGGTTCCAGGAGCCATGGCCACAAAGTGAGCTGCCAGACTGATGAAAACGCCAGCTGAGGCGTCCTGAGCGCCACGCGGGGAGACGTACACCACCACTGGCAGAGGAGCGTTCATGATCTCCTTGACCATGGATCGCATGGACTCCATCAGCCCACCGGGCGTATCCAACTCAACGATGAGGCAGAGGGAACCATCTTGGGCTGCTCGGTCTATGCTCTCCTGGATAAAGCGGGCGGCCACGGGGCTGATGACCCCCTCAATCCTGATGACATCGACCTTCTCTGCGGCCAACGCCGAAGTGCTCAAGCCCAGGGCCAGCAGCAGACAGAAGATCGAGACTCGAGTGAAACCCAGTCGCCATTGAATCTTCATGGACAAACCAGTACCTCCCTCAGGTTCGGAAACAGACCAACCTGATCTCGGTCATCTCCTCCACGGCATATTTGACTCCCTCCCGTCCCAGCCCACTCCCCTTCACCCCCCCATAGGGCATGTGATCGACACGAAAAGTGGGCACTTCGTTGACCATGATCCCACCAACTTGAATCCTCTTGGCCGCCTCCAAAGCGCTGGCCAAATCTGCCGTGAAGATCCCGGCCTGCAAGCCATACTGAGAATCGTTGACCATGGCGATGGCCTGATCCAGGCTCTCCACGGAATTGATCACCACGATGGGGGCAAAGGCCTCCTCCGAGCAG
>SMTZ1_10007289_pt1 | contig 12898 bp, 8 predicted proteins | sample DeeMarSWOR136_30_FD_25667 | JGI IMG/M metagenome (IMG submission 25667) | reverse complement strand
GGCGTTGGCGGATATAGGATCGCATAGACCTCACGCTCCTTAACCGCCGCTTCAACATGGTCGCAACCGTCGATTGCTAGCACATTCCTGTATTGTTCCAGAGCCTGTTCGAGATCACCAGCAGCCTGGTAGGCATCTCCCAACCGCAAGTATGAAGTACACAATAGAGAGCTCACTCTGCCGTCCAGATAGTCCGGACGGCCCTCATAAACTTGCTGTAGGGTGAGAACCGCCTGTGGCCAGTTCTGCTGATTAAACGCTATGTAGCCCTGGCGGTAAGAGTCTGCCAACTGCCTTTCCCCTAAGGCAGTGCTATCATTGGGGAAAATGGCCAGTGCGAGGTCGAAACTCTGAATGGCCTGTCCCATCAAATCCAGAGAATCACCAGCAGCAGCCATCAACTCGACACCGTTCCGAAAATAGGCGTAGAACAGGGTTTGTTGCACCTCATTAGTCTTGTAAGTGGGTGCCTGCTGCCGCAATTGCTCCAGGGTTCGAATCGCCTCGTTCCAGTTGTCCTGCTCAAAGTAGCTCTTTGCTTCGATGAAGAGCTCCTCTAGAGCCAACTGGCTCTTAACAAAGTCAACTTTCTCACTGGTGTCCTCGAACGTGGGGTCAAGCGCCATGATTTGGTTCAACTTCTCCAAAGCACTGTCCCACTGCCCAGCCTCGATATCTGCCTCTGCCTGTGCATACAGCGAATCCAGTTGTTGACACCGCTGAGCCTTGGCGTACCAGGTCTTGACCTCCTCATCCTTAGGCGCCAAAGCTAACGCGTCCCCAAAAGCCTTCACCGCTCGATCGCAGTCTCCTACGTTCAGGGCCGCCCGCCCTTGATTGACCAGGGCCGGGAGCCGGTCCTGACGTTGATTCACGATTGTGGCATAAAGTACTAGGAAAACGATCACCAGCACCGCCAGAGCCATCACGATCGTAGGCCAGCGATACCTGCGTCTCGCGACTGCGCTTGGTGCAGCGGTTTGCTGTGCAACGCTCTCTGCCCACTGCACCTCTTCTACCCCAGCAACATCAACCGGCGCCTCCTGACGTTCCGGTTGCATTCCCTGCAACTGAATGAAGATATCTACCTCGTTCAAGAGCGCATCAACGCCACGGCGATCAGGGGCAATAGATTTCAGACGTGCAAAGCACGACTTGGCCTCCTGCCATTCCCGGCGACGATAGTGAGCCATACCGCGCGTGTACAGAGCATCGGCGTCTTCCCCAGTTCTGTCGTCCTGGGATAGAGCAGGCCCCTGTGTGTTGTTTGAGGCTAGAATATCGTTATCATCCGGCACAATGTTCCCTCTCGTTCTCAGACGGAACCCATCCCTACATTGGTTCGCGCCCGCTAGCGCTCTACTTTCGAGCTGGGACGCACCGACTGCTGACGCACTTCTACTGACAGCCCAGAAACAGGAGCCGCACGCAGAACCATAGGCACGTAGAGCCTGTGCTCCAAGTTAACCAGCCGTACATCATCTACAATCGTCCAGGTATTGTAGCTTGCATCAACCCTGGTCACGTTGGCGAGGCAGACCTTCATGATTCGCCCAGCAGATGGCCTGAGGTCCACTGCACCCTCGCGCCAACCCAAATCTTTCAATGTGCCGTACCCAGTCCTATTGCCATCGGTGAAGACGTAGGTGGGCTGCACCACGCCTGGGGGACCCACACCAACGTTGAAAGAGTCATAGAATCTCCCGGTTGTTGGACCCTGCACCAAATCGTAGGTGAAGATGCGATAACGAAAGTGCAACATGGGAGCGGGCATATCCTGCGCACTGGGCACGTCTATGGTCTGGCAGATCATGGATTCATGGCACCAGTGTGCGACTGTGTGTAGATCCGCGCAGGCCGGCACGCCCCATCGGGCCACTTTGTCTCCCACTCACCGCCTATGGGGAACTCAAAATCGCCGTTCTGCAACAGGTCTACACAAACGTACACATCTGGTTCACTGGGATAGGATTCTACATTACCTGCCCTGTCTCTGGCTCTGCTACGGAAATAGTAGCACTTTCCGCGCATGCCCCCAGTGAATAACTTTGAGCTCTGCGCTGGGTCTACACAGGTGACCCAATCCTGCCAGGCACCGGTCATTCCGCTCCTATATTGTACATCAAAACAGGCAATTCCGGATGAAGGATCGCTCCCATTCCAGTGGACGGTGAAAGACGTGGTTGGGCTATAGCTATCAGCGTACGCGTATGATGAAGGTGGTTCCCGGTCAATCTTGACCGAGCCTGTCCGCGTGTCTTCTATATTGCCAGCAACATCTACGGAATAGTATGAGAAAGTGATGACACCCTCCGCATTGATAGGAAATGAAGCGCCGCTTTGCCACGGCCCATCACCAACGCGATAGCGACTACTTTCGCATGGAGAGCCAACACCCGCAGTGGTACACCTCAGCGTGATTTGTACGTCAGAGGTGTACCAACCGTCCCCACCCATAGTGCCATCAGCAGAGAAGGTTGTTGTTGGCGGGGTGCTATCGTACTTAAGCGTCGCCACTGCCCGGTTCCGATGATCGCTGTTGCAGGCCTTGTCCTTCAGCCACACGTAGACAGGTATCTCACCTTCTGTGGTAGCCGAAATGGAAAAAGAACTCTGGACGCCATCTACATAGATCCCATCCGTGGATGAGACGGGTATGCTACCCTGCTTGTAGTAAACGCCAGCCAGCCCAGACAAGTCCCCCGGATTCACCCAGCTAATCATAAACGAGTTCTCTCCAGACCAGTCCGCGGGCTCAACCTGAATGCCTCTTATTCTGTCTGGTGCCGTCTGATCTACCCTGAGCAGCGGCGCGCTGACGCTATCGCTGGTATTCCCGGCAGCGTCCATCGCCCGGCACTCAATCAGATGGATGCCATCTTGGCATTCGGTGTATGATGGGGCAGGGGATGCAGGGCGCTCGACCCAGGCCCCTCCGTTCACATGATAGCTGATGACGCCACCCACCATGCCAGAGGGTACGTTGTCTGTGGTGACAAAGGTCACGGTGACACAAGAATTGTACCATCCCGCGGTGCCACACAGGTTCCCGGTCACCATCGGCGCAACCTCTGGTGGAGTTCGATCGAGGCGAACCGTGACGGTGCGGCGGGTGAGGTGGTCACTGTTGCCGGCATTATCTCGCAGCCAGACATGGAGATTATATAGCCCGTCTTCAAACTCGGCAGGCACTTGTACACATGGAATTGACGTAATGTCGTCTCCAAGGACAAGCGTTCCATCCGTGGGGGCAATGGGTTCTGTGAAGCTGTAGTAGGCTCCACCGATACCAGACACATCATCGGGATTCTCCTCCCAGGTGATGGTGAAGCAATTGGTGTTCGTCCAGCTATGAGGTGAAACCATGGGGATGATGGGAATAGCCGACGGCGCTTGGAAGTCTATACCCACAGAGAGCGAGTTCAGCGGTTCCGCGTTTCCAGCCAAGTCCGTAGCATAATACTCGACCTTGCGCACACCCTCACGCTGCCCTGGCGGCAAGGATACCGTAGTGGTCACAACAGCATGACTTCTCTGCTGCCAAGAACTACCCTCAACGCGATAGCGCACGTGATCCACGCCAGTCGTCTCATCACTAGCAGACAGTGTCACCGTGACGGGAGGAGCAATAAACCAACCATTCTCACCCTCGAACCCATTGAGCTGATGGGTGGTAGTTGGATAAGTCTTGTCTATCTTCAGAGGTGTAGCTGCTGTTTGCACTACCTCCTGATTGCAAGCAACATCAATAGAATAGTAACGAATCGTGTGCTCACCGTCGGTGGTCACGTCGAATACGTCACCGATCTCAAAAGTGTCGGTATTCACCTGGTGATAGGTGACCGATACGCCAGAGGTAGCATCCACAGCAGTCAACATTACGGAAACCGGCGATACGTGCCAGCCATTGTTGCCCAGAGTCCCTACATAACTGGGTTGCTGCGTCGTCGGTGGCTCGGTATCAATGCTGACTGACGGGCTGAGCATCTGCGGTGTCTCACTGTTGCCCGCATTGTCCACAGAATAGTACTCGACTATATGAGGACCCTCACCTGTGATTTCAAAGCTGCAGCCAAGCGCACAGCCTGTCATCTGCGTCCAACTGCCTCCATCCTGGCGCCAGAATGTGGCACTTATGCCAGAAGTGGCATCCACAGCGGAGATGTCAACTTGTACTGCAGCAGAAGTGTACCAGCCCGCACACCCTTGGGTACCAGTAATCTTGTCCTTTGAAGTTTCTGGTGGAGTAGCGTCCCATTTGAATGCCCCGGCGTCAGTGACATTCCGGCTCAGGTAATTCACGTTGCCGGCCGCATCTTCCAGCCAGAGGTACAGTTTGTGCTCGCCCTCCGTGGGCACAGCCAAGCCCGAAATGCTGTTGATGCCCTCCCCAGCCACAGGTGACCCCGGTGACTCGTCACCGTTGCTGGCAGGTTCAGCATCCCACTTGTAGTGAGCCTTGGCTATGCCACAAACATCGGCGGGGTTGTTCCAGTTCAGGGTAAAGAAGTTGTCCCTGCTCCAGCCAGAGGACGTGACCGACAGATTGAAAGGCGCTCCCGGTGCCGCCGAGTCGTAAGTAAAGGTGCCAGTACCGTACACACTCTGCACGTTGCTCGCGTTGTCTACAGCTCTTGAGTTGATCGTATACGTTGTATTCACGCTCGGTGTAAAGGAGAATGACCAAGCAGTGGTTCCGGAGGCGGACAGCCATGTAGGAGTTGAACTCCACGATGATCCGTTGTAATAGCGGCCATCTGATGCCCTCTGCAGGGTAATCTCCACATAGTCAACCCCAGAGAACGCATCGCTGGCCGAACCTGTTATCGCACCCGTCCAGCTAGCCGCACCGAAACAACCGCTTATTTCGACCGAGGATTGCGGCGGGGTAGCATCATAGGTGAAAGTTGCCTCACCAAATGCACTCTGCACGTTGCCACAGTTGTCGGTGGCTCTTGAGTTGACCACATACATTGTTTGCACAGTCGGCGTAAATGGCATTGACCAGGCAGTGGTCCCAGAAGTGGACAGCCATGTGACAGTTGAACCCCAGGATGACCCGTTGTAGTAAAGGCCATCGGACGACCTGCGCACGGTGATTCGAACGGATGCAACCCCAGAAGCCGCATCGCTAGCCGATCCCACTATCATCCCCACTGCCGCCCACGTATCAGCGTTGAAATACCCAGTTGTCTCTACCGCAGACAGTGGCGCGGTTACGTCATGGGAGAATGTACCCTGGCCATACACCGTCTGCTGGTGCCCAACCGCATCTGTCGCTCGCGATTGGACAACATAAGTATTCTCCTCAGGGGTGAAGGGATAGAACCAGACGGTGGTACCTACAGCAAGCAGCCAGGATGATGTCGGCTGCCAGGACGAGCCATTGTAGTACCAACCATCGCTGTTTCTGCGCAGCGTGATCTCCACCTTGCTCACACCGGAGCCGGAGTCACTGGCCGTGCCCGTGATCGCTCCGGGCCACGTCGAACTGCTGTAGCAACCAGTGGTGTTCACGGCCGAATTGGGAGGATTGGTGTCTACCTGCACGGAGTAGGCAGGGCTCTCATGTTGCAGGTTAAGAAGAGCATCCCAAACGAAGAACTTGATCTGGTTCTGAGCCGGGGTCAGTGACTCGGGCAAGGACAGGTTGGTAACCGTGAGAAAAGCCGTGGTTTCTGCCCCATCCAGCACAACCGTCAGGCCCTGGTCCAGTTCGGGGCTCCAACTCGCCCCCCCATTGGTACTGTATTTGTACCGGCCGAGGGCCATTAAACCATCCTCATTGTAGACCTGGATGGAGCAAGTAAGTGGGCCCGCCACCCACCCAGTCGGCTGAAAGTTAGACCACACTGGGGTGCTGGCTGCAACGAATACGGAATCCAGCGGCATACTGCTGGCCTGTGTAGCTGTCAGTAGAATGAACAACAAGCCAACAAGACTAATCCCCACAAGGGCTCTGGCCCTCATGATCGGCTTCCCCCTTTCAACTACCCAATAGCTGCCTGCTCGACACAAAGCATGGCTGCTTATAGGGTAAAGAGAACCTGGCTGTCACCAGGCCAATAAGCGTGCAGTAATGATTGGTTTTTTCGGTAGGCGGATCCTGCGCAGGATATGAGCTGGTATGGGAGCCGCTTCCCCGGTTCCCAAATCAAAGGCGCTCAAACTTGTAACCGAGGCCACGCGCAGTAGTCAAGAGTTTCGGATAATCAGGATCCTCTTCAATCTTCATGCGCAGACGACGTATGTACACCGCAATCTGGTTGCTGTAGCCCTCATAGTCATAGCCCCAGACGGTGGTCATTAGCAGTTCGTGGCTCAGTATGCGGCCGGCATTGCGCATCAGACAATGCAGGAGCCTGAACTCGATGGGGGTCAGGTTTATCGTCCGTCCGTCAGCGAAGATTGCCCGATTGGTTAGCGGGTCAAGGGTGAGGTCTCCTACCGTTAACAAAGCCTGCGCATCCTCTCCCGCCATGGCCTCGGCGCGACGCGTCACTGCCTTGACACGCGCCAATAGCTCAGCGGGCTCGAAGGGCTTTGCCAGGTAATCATCCGCACCCAATTCTAGCCCGGTCACTTTGTCTACAATCTCTCCCCTTGCTGATAGGAAGATTATTGGCACGTCCTGCTTCTGGCGGATACGCCGGCATACCTCAAAACCGTCAAGATGCGGCATCATCACATCCAGAATCACCAGATTTGGAGCCTCACGGTCTATCAACTCCAGAGCAGCCGCGCCATTGTCTGTGCTGATGACCTCATAGCCCTCTTCACGCAGGAGGAAAGAAATCATCTTGACGCTAGGAGCGTCATCGTCTACCACCAGAATACGCATAGTCACTCACCATCCTTCTCTTGTAGAGACGTAAGGGTACAAGGCCACATATGGGCCACTCTTTGAAATCGCTTCTATTATAGCATTCGCTGCACAGTGCGCAAAATACATCATTATTCGCGTACTCACCATGTTGTCGGGCGACCACCCAGTTCACGGGCCGATTGTCGAAATCGCACCAACTCGCTATAATAGGCCTTGCTATGCAGGAGGTGCATTGCTGAGGGTACGGGTCTCGGTCATCGCAACGGTAAGAAATGAAAGTGGCTCTATTGCGCGGCTCCTGAAGTCGCTCCGCTGCCAGACGCGGCAACCCGACGAGGTCATCATCGTAGATGGGGGATCTACGGATGGTACATTAGCTCAGCTGCAAGCCTGGGAGAACCGTCGCTGCCTGCCACTCCGCGTCTTGATCGAGCCGGGCTGCAACATATCGCGTGGCAGAAATGCAGCCATCGCCGCCGCCCATGGCCCAGTTATTGCCTGCACCGATGCAGGAGTTCGCCTTGAGCCATCATGGTTGGCCAACCTGCTGCAACCTTTCGAGAACAATGGGGCTGCAGAATCTGCTCCTGTTGTAGCTTGTGGCTTTTTCATGCCAGAGGCGACCACCGTCTTCGAAACAGCGCTGGGAGCCACCACGCTGCCCGTATTGGCAGACGTCAACCCCGAAAGATTCTTGCCCTCCAGCCGCTCAGTAGCTTTTCTGAAGACCGCCTGGGAAGCCGTTGGCGGTTATCCTGAGTGGCTGGACTACTGCGAAGATCTCATTTTCGATTTTCGGTTGAAGGCCAGAGGCTATCGTTTCATATTTGTACCTACTGCGGTTGTCCGTTTCCGTCCCAGGAGCAGCCTCCGTGCCTTTTTCAAGCAGTACTACCGCTATGCCCGCGGCGACGGCAAGACAGATCTTTGGCGTGAGAAACACGCCGTGCGTTATCTGACCTACTTGGTCGCTCTCCCCACCCTTCTCTGGCTCACTGTTACCAAGGGGCTGCTGTGGGGCGTACCTCTGGTGCTGGGCGGAGCTCTCATGTTCTTTACACCCTACAAGCGCCTCCTGCCGGCCATACAGTCTTTGGGCGTCGTTGACCGGCTGCGGGCCATTCTGCTAGTTCCCATCATACGCGTAACGGGAGACATAGCCAAAATGCTAGGCTACCCTGTCGGCGTCTATTGGCGATGGCGGCACCAGCACGACATTCCCAACTGGCGCGATTGACCCATAATATCCAAAGTGCCAAAAAGATAGACTATGGAGCTCTCAATCATCATCGTGAACTATAACACACGCGACTTGCTGCGCGACTGTTTGCTTTCCATCTACAGCAGCCAGGGTGACTTTCAGTATGAAGTGATTGTTGTGGACAACTGCTCCCCTGACGACAGCGTAGAGATGGTGCGGCAAGAGTTCCCACAAGCGAAGTTGATCGCCAGTGAGATCAACCGCGGTTACGCTTACGCCAACAACCTCGGCTTGTGCCAAGCCCGAGGCCACTATCTGCTTCTACTCAATCCTGATACCGTCCTGCCACCAACCGCTCTACACGGGATGCTGGACTTTATGGAAGAGCACCCTGATGCAGGCGTGGCAGGACCCAAGCTGGTACTGGCGGACGGCAGCCTGGATCTGGCATGCCGGCGTAGCTTCCCCACCCTGGATGTTGCCTTCTACCGCCTGGTTGGACTCAGCAAGCGACACCCGAACAGCCCGCGCTACAATCGGTACAATCTTGGCTACCTTGACCCAAATCAGGTGGCTGAAGTGGATTCCGTTGTCGGCGCTTGTATGTGCATACGCCGCGAAGCACTCGACCAAGCCGGCTTGTTCGATGAGCGCTTTTTTATGTACGCGGAAGACATTGACCTTTGCTATCGCATCAAGGTAGACCACGGCTGGAAGGTGTACTACAATCCGGCGGTAGTCGTCACACACTACAAGGCTCAGTCCACCAGGAAGCGTTTCGCTCGCATGACGATTGAGTTCTATCGTGCAATGTGGCTCTTTCACAAGAAGCACTTTGCCCAGCGCACCTTCTTCTTGATAAACTGGGTTACCGCACTCGGCCTAATTGGTTTGTGCGGTTTCGCGCTGACCATCAATTTTATCCGTCCGCCGGAGAAGCGAAAGGTGGGCTTGTGAGCTGCATACTTCTGACTAACGATGACGGCATCAATTCGGCGGGCTTGCTCGCCCTCAAGCAGGCCATGGAAACAGTGGGGGACACTGTTGTCTTCGCTCCCGACCATAATTGGTCCGCGGCTGGTCACGGGAAGACAATGCACAAACCGCTGCGAGTCCACAATGCCAAACTGGCCGACGGTGGCCCGGCTCTGGTCACTAACGGTGGGCCTGCTGACTGTGTGGCATTGGCTGTGCTTGGAGTGGTGCCCCGACAGCTTGACCTGGTCATCTCCGGGATAAACCTTGGCGCAAACGTAGCACAGGATATGACCTACTCAGGTACTGTATCAGCTGCTCTGGAAGCCCTGATCTGTGGCATTCCCGCCATAGCCATTTCACTGGCTGTAAAAGGCAGCGGGGCTACGGACTTGATCTGTGCCGCACGATTTGCCGCTACCCTGGCCCACAGAGTGCTCAGAAGTGGCCGCCGTGATCTGCTTTTGAATGTGAATGTACCTACCGTTCCTTGCAACGAAATCGCCGGTGTGGAGATTACGCGGCTGGGCAAGCGCATCTACCGCGATGTTCTCATCGAGAGACAGGATCCACGTGGTCACAAATACTACTGGATCGGTGGAGAGCCGCCAACGGGCGTGATCGAAGATGGCACGGACATCGCCGCTCTTGCCGCCAACAAAATCTCCGTGACGCCGCTTCAGCTTGACCTGACAGCACATCAGATGGTGAATGAACTACGTGGCTGGCAGCTGCGTATGGATGAGTAAGAGGAGTGCAATGGATTTGTGGACAGCAATTGACCGCCGATACAGCGTGCGCTGGTTCAGTTCGGCAGAAGTGAGCGCATCAACCGTGCGAAAGATCCTTGCGGCGGCCATACGCGCCCCCTCAGCTGGGAACCGGCAACCTTGGCATTTCATCGTAGTGCGCAGGGAGGCGGTCAAACACGCACTCGCGCGAGCAGCGTACGGACAGGGCTTTGTAGCTCAGGCACCGGTGGTCATTGTCGTCTGCGCGGATCCGGAACGTTCAGCTGTGCGCTATGGGGCACGAGGAAGAGAATTGTACTGCTTGCAGGATACCGCAGCCGCCACCGAGCACATGCTATTGGCCGCCACTGCCCTCGGACTGGGAGGCTGCTGGGTTGGCGCTTTCGATGAGATGGCGGCGGCGCGGGCGCTGGCACTGCCGCGCGCCCTGCGACCCGTAGCCATAGTACCCATCGGTGAGCCCATGCCAGAGCCAGGAGGACGTACCCCACGACGGCCGCTATCGGAAGTGACCTCTTTCATGGAATAACTTTTGACAGATCATCTACAATCGGCGTATAATAGCACTGCAGCTGATTCCCAGCTGGACAAGGGAGTCCAGGGGCATCTATTCTATGCCCTACATAGACCCAATGATGGGAGAGAAGGAGGGAAAAGTTGACCAACAACAAGTACGCGTTCTTTGAAGGCAAGTTCGTCCCCATAGAAGAAGCAAAAGTCAGCATCATGACGCATGCCCTCAACTACGGCACAGGCTGTTTTGAGGGCATTCGCGCTTATTGGAATGGGGAAGAACAACAGCTCTATATCTTCCGCATGCCAGAGCACTACAAGCGCCTGCACAATTCCTGCTGCATCCTGCTTATTGATCTACCCTACGCCGTAGAGCAATTGGGCGAACTGACGGTCGAACTGCTGCGGCGGGAGGGCTTCAAAGAGGATACCTACATTCGCCCGTTGGCCTACAAATCCCAAGAAGGCATCGGCGTGCGACTGAAGGGGGTTTCTGATGCCTTTGCCCTGTTTGCAGTGCCCTTCGGCAAGTACATCGAGAGAGAAGAAGGGGCCAGAGTCTGCGTCTCCTCCTGGCGCCGCATTTATGACACCTCATTGCCAGCACGCGCCAAGTGCACAGGCGCCTATATCAACTCGGCCTTTTGCAAGAGCGAAGCAGAGATGAACGGGTTTGACGAGGCTATTGTGCTCACCCGTGGCGGGAGCGTATCGGAAGGCAGCGCGGAGAACTTTTTCATGGTGCGCAACGGCGTGCTAATTACTCCTTCCATCACTTCCGACATTCTGGAGGGCATTACGCGCGACACGCTTTTGCAGCTCGCACGTGAGGAACTCCACATCCCAGTCGAGGAGCGCACCGTTGACCGTACGGAACTGTACGTCTGTGACGAAGCATTCTTCTGCGGCACCGGGGTACAGATCGCAGCGATTGCCGACATCGACAACCGCCCAGTAGGCAATGGCCGCATCGGGCCTATCACCCAGAAGCTGCGCGACATGTACTTTGATATCGTGCGTGGAAAGGTGCCCAAGTACAAGCACTGGTGCACGCCTGTCTACGAGACGTCTATGGAGAATGAAGCAGAAACGTCTCGGCGGTATGTTTCAACTCACACCGCACCATAGGTAGCGTCTCACCCCAGAGACAGCGCGACGTTGCCTTGCCTAACACATGTAAGTCCCGCGCGTTTTCTGGGCGGGGGCCAGACATGGGAGAGCGGGAACCCGGGTTCCCGCTCTTTCAACTTCTAGCCTTTCCCTAGCTCCTTGCCTGTGGTATAATCCACACAGCGTCTATTTGAGGTATACCTGATGGAACAGCGCATCATCTCACCCAAGCGGAAAGCAGAGGAAATCGTCCTGGATTCCAGCCTGCGCCCCAGGCAACTGTCCGAATACATTGGACAGGATAAGATCAAGGAGGGCCTGAGTATCTGCATTGCTGCAGCCCAACAACGGGGAGAGTCACTGGATCATATCCTGCTCTACGGTCCGCCCGGATTGGGCAAAACCACACTGGCCCACGTCGTTGCTAATGAGATGGAAGTGAGCATCAAAGTCACCTCTGGCCCCGCCATTGAACGCCCAGGGGACCTGGCCGCTATTCTCACCAACCTGCGCAAAGGCGACATCCTGTTCATTGACGAGATACACCGCTTGGGTCACCCTGTGGAAGAAGTGTTGTACCCGGCGATGGAGGACTTTGCCCTGGATATTGTAATTGGCAAAGGGCCCAGCGCACGCAGCATCCGCCTTAAGGTGCCACCTTTCACGATTATTGGCGCTACAACCCGCATCGCCCTGATGAGCTCTCCTCTGCGTGATCGCTTTGGCGTGGTGTACCGCCTTGATTTCTACGACCTCGCAGCGATGGAAGCTATCGTCCGACGATCCGCCGGCATCCTCGGGATTCGCATAGATGCCAGAGGAACAAAAACCATTGCCCAGCGTGCACGCGGCACCCCCCGCGTCGCCAATCGCTTGCTCAAGCGGGTGCGAGACTATGCACAGGTGCGGGCTGGAGGAGTAATTACTGAGGAGGTCGCCCAACAGGCACTCAGTCTGTTAGAAATCGACACCTTGGGCCTCGACGACATTGACCGCAAGATCCTGCGCACTATTATCGAGAAGTTTGGCGGTGGACCCGTTGGCCTGGAGACCATAGCCGCGGCTCTTAGTGAGGAAGCAGACACCATCATGGACGTCTGCGAGCCTTATTTACTGCAACTGGGCTTTCTGGAACGTACGCCCCGCGGGCGAGTGGCCACTCGACACGCATACGAACACCTGGGATTGCCGTATGCGGAGGGGCCCGAGCAACCAACCTTACTCTGACACGATGTCGCAGGTCATCGTTCTCGACGCAACGGGTCAGCGCCTTTCTCCATGCTCCCCCAAGAAAGCGGACAGGCTGCTTTCCCAGGGCAAGGCCAAGCTCGTTAGTGAGACCCCTCTTACCATTCAACTCCCTTATGCTGTGGCACTGCCGCCTCAGCCAGAAGCGAGCCCTGAGAAGGAGCCTGGTGAGGGCAAGCGCTTGCTGCTACACATCTGCTGCGGGCCATGCAGCACCTACACCATCAGGCGCTTGCGTGAGCAAGGCTTTACGGTAAGCGGCTTCTGGTACAA
>SMTZ1_10011146_pt1 | contig 12900 bp, 9 predicted proteins | sample DeeMarSWOR136_30_FD_25667 | JGI IMG/M metagenome (IMG submission 25667) | reverse complement strand
CAAGCTGATTAGCGTACCACCATTAAAAACATACTCGAATAATCTATGCTGCTGCTGTTGTAAACGTTTTCGAACATTATAAGCCCTGGTGCCGGTTATTATGGCGTCGAAACGATTTAGATCCAAATCATCGATATCCTGATCACTGAGCAAGGTAACCATATATCCAAGTTGTTCCAGGCAGGTTGGAATGTCGTCACCAGAGCCCATAATGTATCCTATCCGATGGCCCAAAGTGTCAATACTGAAGTGCACGAGCTTAGAACTGGCAGGTGGAAATACATTTTGAGTCAATATGTGATCGTGAGCTATCTGAACAAAACTTCGAGATAATTTCCGATTATCCACTTCAATTTGCGCATTAATTACACCTTCACATTCAATCTTCGCTGGTGAAATAGTGAATTTAACAACAATTTCGTCATATTTATTTACCAGATTAAAGGGAACTGCTCCTGGTTCAGCAAACCAACCTTCAGCCAGATTTAAACTGATTTTTCCTTTGGTACTGTCTTTCCATGTCTTTATAGTAACTGAGATTTCCTTACTCTGATTATTTTGAAAAATGAATACATCGGATGGAAGATTTGCGGTTACGCACGGCGATATTACAACTGGTTGATACCTTTCTCCGCGTACACGATCTGTCCAGCGATAATAAATCGGGACGGTATAAGTTACTATCTCGCCTAGGATATCAAAAGAATAGTTTACATGGAGAGGCGAAAATTTTTCCGGTAATCCGATATCCGTTTGATGTTGTATATCATAAAATTCATAATTGCTCTTATTTTCCATCCAGTAGGGATTGGTATAAGGTGCATCTTCAGGAATTGTGAAGGAAGTTTTTATTATATAAGGATCGTTCATCTGTAAAAGCGCATTGTATGTGCTATCGGCTTTATTTAAGGGAAATTCATAGCTAATTAATTTAACAGGAAACGGTGAACGGCTTATACTTATTAATTCAGCAGATAAGATACCCCCTGGAATAACGGAATAATCCGGGGCAGTTGCCTCCAGCCATAAACCAGCACAAGATTTGATAATCTCTTCTAATTCAAGACGTTTTGTCTCAACTACAGGTGTTTGTTCTAGGTTCTTTATGAGTTTATAAGCATCTATCAGCTTTGGTATGATCAGTGATGGATTCTCCGGTAAAAATTCTTTTTCAGCTTGAGCAAGAATACTCCCTATGGCGGAACTTCCCGGAATACGCTGCCAGGTTAAATCAACACCATCAAAAAGGTCATTTTCAGCTTTTTCACCCGCCATATGTTCAAAATAATTAATATAATTTCCCCGGTAAGGTGAAGTGCCGAATCCCTGACTTTTATGCATACTCCTGCTAAGAGCTGATATTTCTAAATACGATTTGCCCAGCAGTGGATTGAACTTGCCAAGATTCAGCGCAACCAGTGGCGGTAATTCAGGAGTGCGATTTTCCAATTGAGGCTGCCAGGCGTTCCATACAATGCGTTTTGCTTGCCAGGTCGACACGTATTTTAGCTGTTCGGGAAAATGTGATGCATCACCGGCCGCAGAAAAAGCCTCAAGAGCAAGGATAGCAGAAGCGGTATGGTGACCATGTCCACCTCTGTCTGGACTGAAACGGGTGATAATAACATCTGGTTGAAATTTTCGTATAACCCATACTATATCAGATAAAATTGCTTCTCTATTCCATTTTTCAAGGGTTTCCTGGCTTGTTTTCGAATAGCCGAAATCAATAGCACGGGTGAAAAACTGTTGTGCGCCGTCAATTTTACGTGCTTCCATTAGCTCCTGGGTACGTAAAACAGCCAAATAGTCATCTTTCTCACTGCCGATAAGATTCTGACCCCCGGATCCACGTGTAAGTGCTAAATAGGCGCTATTTACCATTTTTTCTTTCGCAAGATAGGCTAAAACAGCTGTATTTTCATCATCAGGGTGTGCCGCAATATATAGCGCGCGACCGACAACATTGATCTTTTTTAATGCCAACTGTATTTCAGCGCTATTCATAAGTAGAGCAGGTTGAGCGGCTAGATCACAAAATAATCCCTGTAAAAAAAGGTATAGAATCGTGATAGAGTTAAAGGTAATTCTTGTCATAAGCCTTGACATCTTTTTCATGAATTTCATATTTATAATAACTCAGTCTATAATTTTATTCCAGTTATCATTGCAAACATAGGAAAAAATTAAATAAATTAAAAATATCAGGAACAGTAAAAGTAGTGAAAATTATAAAAATATTCATCAGATATTACGATAGGAATTAAATCTTATGTCGTTTTTAGTAGAAGAGACTAGAGACAATAGAGTGCAGATAATCAGGTGCCCAAAACGCATTGATATCACTATTTCTAGTGATCTGCGAGATATTTTGAGCAACCTGATTGAACAGGGTAAATATGAGATTGTGATCGATTTAACGCAGACTCAGTATGTCGATTCCAGTGGTTTAGGGGCCATTGTCTCCCGAATTGCTGCTGCACGATCAAATAAAGGGGATGTTCGAATAGCCGGACCCAGAAAAAACGTCAAGGAATTGTTCCAGCTCACACATTTAAACCAAATATTGAAGATGTATGATAATGTGGAAGCTGCTTCATTGAGCTATGAACGATAGCCTAATTTTATAGCTTATGGTAACATAGAGTAAAAGATGACAAAAAATAAAATTTCCAGGAAACAATTTCACCGTTTAGATCCCGATTATGAGCGCCCGCTTTATCAATTACCAAATAAGATTAAAGCCCGCATCATCAAAAAATTACGCTTTTTGTATGGTGAACAGGGCGCTGAAATCTGGTTCCCGGAACTGGAAAGAATAATGAGTGTTTATTATGCCCACAAAACCGAACATATGATTGCCTGGGAAAAAACATATAAAGCCGCTGAGCGCTTCTCAGAAAAGGATGCTATTCTTATTACCTATGGCGATCTTATTCGTGGGAAGAGAGAAAAACCTCTTGAACTAATGGTCGATTTATGTAAAACATATCTGAAAGATGCCTTTAACGTTCTGCACATCCTTCCTTTTTTCCCTTATTCATCGGATCGTGGTTTTGCGGTATTGGATTTTAAGGAAGTTGATCCACAATTGGGTACTTGGGAGGATATTCTAAATCTAAAAGACGATTTTCAACTCATGTTCGACGGGGTCTTCAATCATGTATCATCCAAAAGCCGCTGGTTTCAAGAGTTTCTAAACCAAAATCCGGACTACATCGACTTTTTTACTGTGTTTTCCACCAAGGAAGGAATCTCGCCAGACCATTTAAAGCTTATTACACGTCCGCGTACTTCCGAAGTATTAACTCAATTCAAAACCCTGTATGGACCCCGGCTGGTTTGGACGACGTTCAGTCAGGATCAAATCGATTTGAATTACAAAAATCCCAGAGTTCTGCTTAAGATGGTAGAGATCCTTTTAACTTATGTTAGACGCGGTGCAGATATCATTCGTCTGGATGCGGTAACGTATTTATGGGAGGAATTAGGTACCTCATGTGCACATTTAGATCAAAGCCATGTAATTATCAAACTATTTAGAGATATACTCGATGCCGTGGCACCTCATGTTGCCCTGATTACAGAGACAAATGTGATGCACAAAGACAATATTCGCTATTTCGGTAACGGAAGAGATGAAGCACAGATGGTGTATAATTTTGCTCTACCTCCTTTGGTTTTACATGCTTTTCAAACAGCAAATACAACCACCTTAACTCAATGGGCCAAGAATTTGGGAATTAATTCTGATACGACTACTTATTTTAATTTTTTAGACTCTCATGATGGTATTGGTGTTACGGCTGCCAGAGGGATATTACCTGATGAAGAAATAGAAATGATGGCGCTCCGCGTACTGGAGCATGGCGGATATATATCTTATAAAGATAATGGCGATGGGACAATGAGTCCCTATGAATTTAATATCACCTGGTATAGTGCCATAAATAGAGAGGATGCAAAAGAAGAAAATGACGCAGAGGCGGTGATTGAACAGAAACATACGCGAAGCATCAATCGTACGACGCTCAGTAAAAAATATTTGTTGTCTGCATTAGATGATCCTGATTCAAATATTTATCAGGTTGCTTCTGGGCTCATTCGTTTGATCAGGAAGCGCATAAAGGAAAAATCATTTCATCCCAATGCCGCTCAAAGAGTATTATCAATAACGGAAAAGGTATTTGCTGTATTAAGGACATCCCGGGATAACAGTGAATGCATATTAGCTGTAACAAATGTTTCCAACGCCAGGCAAGAATTAGCAATTGATTTAAAACAATGTGAAATTGAGTTTGATAACTGTATAGATATTCTTACAAATAAAACGTTTACAGCAAAGGAGGGGAAATTACGGTTAATCCTTGCACCATATGATATCGTCTGGTTGAAAGGTAACGTATGATTGTTTCATGGCATGTTTACTCGATTATATCATATAATATATTATCAACGCTTGATTAAATAGAAAAGAAAATGAAATGGAAGATATTATTGAACAAGTAAAAAATTTTTTATACATCCAGAAAGAACTATATGGTTCGATGCGTATATTAAACGTGGATCTTGTAGATACCCTCACTGTTGAGCGGGCATCTATAGAAGCTCAGGATGTAAAACAAGCCTCTCTTGAATCAAACCAACTCACGCGTTTTTATCACGAAATAAAAGGGTGTAAAAATTGTCCATTGGGTGACACGCGATCCAATTTTGTATTTGGAGTAGGAAATCCCCAGGCAGAGCTCATGCTTGTTGGAGAAGCACCGGGATATGATGAAGATCTACAGGGAATACCTTTTGTGGGGCGTGCAGGCCAATTACTCACATTGATGTTGCAATCGATCGGTTTAAAGCGTGAAGAAGTCTTCATTGCTAACGTGCTTAAGTGTCGTCCTCCCAAAAACCGCGATCCTCTACCTGACGAAGTCGAGAAATGTGAGCCTTATTTATTAAAACAAATTGAACTAATTGCACCACGTTTGATTGTCGCATTAGGCCGTTTTGCAGCTGCGAGTTTATTACGTACACAAGCAGCATTAGGGAAACTGAGGGAAGAAATACATATGTACAATAATGTGCCTCTAATCGTTACATATCATCCAGCAGCATTATTGCGTAATACACAATTAAAAAGTGATGCCTGGGATGATCTAAAAAAGATTCAAATGCAATTAAAAAGTCGCTGAAAGTACTTGCCTTCCATAAAAATTTTAATTATTCTATCTAGATACAATTTTTTACCCTTAAATATGAAGGGAGCAATTGAATGGCTGAAATAGCTGCAGAAATAAGTAATCTTCGTGTGCCTCCCCAGGCGATCGATGTTGAACAAGCGGTACTTTGCGCCATGTTATTGGATAAAGAAGCGATTGCTCATGCAGTGGAATCAATTGACGAGACCTATTTTTATAAAGATAGTCATCGCCTTATCTTTATTTCCATTGTGGAACTCTTTGATAAGCATGAAGCGGCGGATCTTTATACCATAACAGAAGCTTTGAAAAAGAAAGGCCAACTGGAGAATGCTGGTGGTGCTTACTATCTTGCTGAGATTGCCAACATTGTTCCCTCTTCGGCAAATGTGGAATATCATCTTAACATCGTTAAAGAAAAAGCCATTGCCAGAAAATTGATTAATGTCTGTAATGAAGTAATCAATAGTTCCTTTGAACAGGAGAAAGATGCTGATCAATTGTTGGATGATGCAGAAAAGGCAATTTTTGAAATATCTGAGAAAAGGATAAAGCGCGGATTCGCATCGATTAATCCTCTCTTACATAGTACATTTGAGCGCATCGAAGAACTGTATCATACATCAAGAACAGGTGTAACTGGTGTTGCATCGGGATTTAAAAAACTTGATGAATACACTGCGGGATTTCAAAGATCAGACCTTATAGTTTTGGCGGGTAGACCCAGTATGGGTAAGACCGCTTTTGCCTTAAATCTGGCCAGAAACGCAGCTATAGACCAAAACGTTCCTGTGGGACTCTTTAGTCTGGAAATGTCTGCGGAGTCACTGGTCCTGCGCCTTTTATGTACCGAAGCCATGGTTAATCAGACCCATGTCAGAACGGGAAAACTCAGTGCTGACGAGCTTAAACGTCTCTCACAACACGTGGGGGTTTTAGGCGATGCACCAATTTTTATCGATGACTCACCCTCTCTGAATGTGTTACAATTGAGATCAAAGGCACGCCGCTTGGCCGCAGAAAAAAATATCCGTATGCTAATCGTTGACTACTTACAATTAATGGAATCGCCAAGGGAAGAGAATAGACAGCAGGAAATAACCAAAATAAGTCGATCATTAAAAGCACTTTCTAAAGAGCTGGATCTCCCGGTTATAGCACTTTCACAACTTTCGCGGGCAGTCGAGACGCGCGATAAAAGCAGGAAACCGCAACTTTCAGATTTACGTGAATCCGGCGCTATAGAACAGGATGCAGATGTCGTGTTATTTGTGTATAGACCGGAATATTATAATATAAAAGAATTTGAAGATACTAAAGAACCAACCTATAATAAATGTGAAATAATCATTGGTAAGCAGAGAAATGGCCCCGTCGGAGATATCAAACTAACATTTTTAAAAGAATTTGGTAAATTTTCTGATCCTGCACCGTTTACCGAAGAAGGGGTTTTTTCACCTGCAGATTTCTGAGCAAACGGAACCTTTATTATGCTTCGTTAATTAAAACGAGTATAACGGGTAAGTAGAAGTTTTACCTATATGCCGAACGATAAAATATTAAAAAAGCTACACAAGCAATACGATAATAAATTCGAAATCATTATCAATCATATATCGGAATATACCAAAGTAAGTAATATTCCCTTACTTCGTAAAGCTTATGATTTCAGTCTTGAAGCTCACAAAGACCAGAGAAGATATTCTGGTGAACCTTATTTTGACCATTTGATCAATGTTGCTGAAATCCTGGCTGATTTGCGCATGGACAGTGTGACCATTGCTGCTGGTTTTCTTCACGATTCCGTTGAAGACACCGGCATTCATCTACAGGAATTAGAAGAGAATTTTGGATCAGAAATTGCTTTGCTCGTGGATGGTGTAACAAAAATTGGAGAATTGAAGTTCGAAAGCAGGGAAGAACGCCAGGCAGAGACATTCCGTAAAATGTTGTTATCTATGGCCCGCGATGTGCGTGTAATTATTATTAAATTTGCCGACCGCCTGCATAACATGCGTACCCTGGAACATGTACCGCTTAAAAAACGGGAGAGAATTGCCATAGAAACGAGGGATGTCTATGTGCCTTTAGCTCACCGCTTTGGAATTGCGAAAATTAAATGGGAATTGGAAGACCTGGTTCTAAAACATCTGGATGCAGAAGCATATACTATGATTAAAAATAAAATCAGACAAAGAAGGGAGGAAAGAGAGGAATATATTAATGAAGTTACCGACCCGATCGTTAAGGAGCTGAATAAGGCAAATATAAAAGCGTCGGTAGGGGGTAGGGCAAAGCATTATTATAGTATATATAATAAAATGCAGCGCAGGAGTAAACCATTTGAAGAGATATACGATTTGCTGGCTATCCGTATTATTGTGGATAAAATCGAAGAATGCTATTATGTTTTGGGCATTGTGCACAGCCTGTATATGCCAGTCTACGATCGCTTCAAAGATTATATAGCAATGCCCAAACTCAATGGATATCAATCATTACATACAACTGTTGTAGCACATCAGGGAAAGATGATCGAGATACAGATCCGTACCTGGGATATGCATAAGACAGCAGAAATTGGAATTGCAGCACACTGGCTCTATAAAGAAGGGGGGATTCATGATGAGGAATTTGAAAGACACATGAGTTGGATTCGCAGTTTGGTTGACCAACAAATGGAGGAGGATAATCCTCATGATTTCATGGAAAATCTTAAGATTGATTTATTTCAGGATGAAGTGTTTGTTTTTTCTCCCAAAGGTGATCTCTATAAATTACCCCGTGGTTCAACACCCATTGATTTTGCTTTTGCCGTGCACAGCGATATCGGAATGCACTGCATCGGTGCTAAAGTAAATGGTCGGATTGTTCCTTTAAAGACGCCTTTAAAAAGTGGTGATCAAATAGAGATAATAACCTCATCCAGTCAGGAACCGCATCAGGATTGGTTAGGATATGTTAAAACCGCCAGGGCACACCAGAAAATAAGAAAATATTTACGTGAAGTTCAGCAAAGTCAGACCTTAAAATTCGGTGAAGAGATACTATCTAAATATCTAAAGAAATATGGTATGGATGTGAATTCATCCGAATTTCAATCGGTCTTACCAAAACTGGGTTTTCAAAATGTTGATAGCCTGCTTCTGGTTTTAGGTCGCGGTGAATTTACCACCGAAAATATAACCAGGAAATTGTTTCCTGATGAAAAGCCTGAAGAGAAAAAGGAATCATTTTTTGTAAAATATATTAAAAGAGCACGTGCCGGTACAGGAATCAGTGTACAGGGTGTTAATAACATGCTGATTAATTTTGGTAAATGTTGTCAACCTGTTCCCGGCGATAAGATAGTCGGATATATCACCAAAGGTAAAGGTATAACCGTACATCGTATAGATTGTAAAAATATGCTAAATTTAAGCGAAGATCATGAAAAAAAGATCGAGGTAACCTGGAATATTGAAAAAGATCATACTTTTCATGTGCACTTATCTGTATTGAGTGAAGATCGTCGTGATCTGCTAAGGGATATTTCTCAAGCCATTTCTAAGAATGAAACCAACATCATTAAAGTTGAATTCGGCTTGGAAGATACCCTTGTGAAAGGTAACCTGGTTGTTGAAGTTAACGATTTGCATCATTTAACCAAAGTTATCCACAGTATAAATAATGTTCAGGGTGTCATCTCTGTAGAGCGTGTTGATAGCACATCTGTATTCGAGTAAATCATTTTACTTGAGAGAATCTAACCTCTTCTTTATCGGCACTCTACGCCACAAAATCTTGAATATTTACATCATTATTATTACTTTTAATAAAAAAAATTAGACAAAAGAGCGATGTAAACCAAAACTTTTAGTGAGTGAAAAGTTTTGGTTTCTTATTTTCATTAAAGGATAAGACTGTGAAATATGAATATTTGACTAAAGAGGGTCTGGAAAGAATTAAAAAAGAATTACATGAGTACAAGTTTAAAAAACGACCCTTGATTTCCCAGAAAGTAGCGGCTGCACGAGAATTGGGTGATTTAAAAGAGAACGCAGAATATCATGCGGCGCGGGAAGAGCTTTCTCTACTTGAAACAAAAATTCGAAAATTACAGGAAAGAATACACCATGCGCGCATTATAGAGGAGAAAGATATTCCGGTAGATAAGGTCTATATATTAACAACGGTTGTATTAAAAGATCTGGATTTCGATGAGATTATGGAATATACACTGGTATCTCCATCTGAAGCTAACTTTGATGAAAATAAGATTTCAACGAGTTCACCTATTGGTAAAGCATTACTGGGAAAAAGCAAGGGAGACCAGTTTACTGTACAAGTCCCTGCAGGCGTTTTGAAGTATCAGATTTTAGATATAAAAAAAGTAGAATAGATTAATTATATTTTAGCATGATCCCATCGCAACTTCTGAATATATTTTTCGTTCAAAATAATAGCATTGCTATTTGGAGGAAATATGACAAGCCACTCTGATTTTAAAGATCGTAAATTATACCGCTCTCAGGTTAACCGCATGATTGGTGGTGTGTGTGGAGGTGTTGCAGAATATTTTAAAATCGATCCAACACTTATACGCCTCATTTGGGTAACACTATCTTTGATCGGCGGAATCGGAATTATTGTTTATTTCGCATCATTAATAATCATACCGGTAAATCCAGAACAAACACCATCTGATACAAGAGAGAGCCTGATTAAAGACAAATCGCTATTTTGGGGCTCGCTGTTAATAATCGTGGGTGTTTTTTTATTGTTTAAACAATTCGGTCTCTTCTACGCCTTTAATTTTTGGAATTTTCCCTGGCAATCAGTCTGGGCACTAATACTGATTGCTCTCGGCGCTTTCTTATTGTTTAAAAGATCAAAAGAGGGTTCTGAAACAGCAGGGGATGAGGCTAAGAAAATGTTATATCGTTCCCGAGATCAAAAGATGATCGCTGGTGTTTGTGGCGGATTAGCTGAGTATTTTGAATTGGATGTATCTGTTATACGAGTTCTATGGGTGCTCGGAACGATCATTTCCATTGGCATTGGTATTATAGTCTATGTTGTTATGATCCTGATTCTACCCGAGGAAGCCGAGAATATTCATGATAAAAATATAACCGTATAAATTCAGAGGATCTAATGTTAAGGCAAAAATGGCCAGGAATTGTCTTAATCCTTTTAGGTATAATTCTACTGATACATCAGCTGGATATAGTAGATTTTTCTAGAGCAGATATTTTCAGCTATGGTTTTATCATACTGGGGATTTTATTATTGATAAAAGGAGCTGGTAATAAGGAAAGAAAAGGGATTCTTGGCGGTGCGTTTTTTCTGAGTCTGGGCGTTTTCTGGAGTCTGATGCGTAATGGTATCCTTGTCCAGGACGATCATTTTGGCTTTGCAACCCTGTTTTTTGCTCTCGCTGTGGCGAACTTTGTTTATTTTATAGTAGGTAAGAATAAAGGAGCGAATTTTATATGGGGTATTGTTTTTGCCCTGGTAGGGGGAATCATACTCTTGAGATACTATCATTACTATTATTACTGGGATATTTATGATGAAATAATCATGTATTGGCCATTAATTCTGATTCTTATTGGTGTCATGTTGATAATAAGAGGCTATAAGAAACCTGCCAAAGTCTGACTGTGATCCAATGCAAAAATACGGTTTGATCGGTAGAACTCTAAAACATTCTCTATCTCCCGAGATACATAATTCTGCCTTCCAGAAATTAAATCTTAATGCCAGGTATCACACGATTGAGATTGATCCAGATGATTTTGATCGCATGATTGTTCAGTTAAAGAAGGAAGACTACTCTGGATTTAATATTACAATTCCATACAAGAGCAGAATCATGGCTTTCCTGGATCGAGTTGATTCCGATGCTCAAATAGTGGCTGCAGTAAATACAATTTATGTGCACCAAGGTGAATGGCATGGATTTAACACCGATATTCAGGGATTTTTAGCACCTTTATCCAACTTACATCTGCATATCAAAAATTGTATCGTATTGGGCAGTGGGGGTGCCGCGCGTGCTGTCATATTCGCTTTAATTAAATACATTAAACCGGAAAAAATTATTATCGCATGTCGTAATACCGCAAACGGAGAGAAGCTACAGAAGCAATTTTTACCCTATCTAAAAAATATATCCTGTTTAGTAGATCATTTAGCTGGCATAGGCAAGGAGATCGGTACAGCAGATCTAATTATCAATACAACACCCGTCGGCATGTCCCCTGATATTTCTGATTCTCCTTTGAAGTTTGGCTATCGTGCCCAAAAAGGAGCGGTATTTTACGATTTGATTTACAATCCTACTCAGACGAAATTTCTTGCTGAGGCTAAAGGAGCGGGGGAGGGCATTCTTACAATCAATGGTATGTCTATGCTTTTATCTCAGGCGGCAAAATCCTTTGAATTATGGACAGGAAGAAAGTTTCCCTACGATGAGATTAAAAGTATGATGTACGATACATGATGCATGATACAAGCCTAGCTACTTTCCTCTTCCTCCTCATTAGTTTCCTTAGATTTTTGTGTATTCTTTTCTATTTGTTTACCGAAGCGCTTGGCACTTTTACCAAATTTTATGATTTTTTCTTGTACTGCAGTAAATACAGAATCTTTGGTAAAGGAACCGTCCTTATGCTTTTGCCCGGCCGGGACACCGGTTAAAATGCGGATGCCATCCTCAATGTTGTCAACAGCCCAGATGCGAAATTTACCTTTTTCCACCGCTTCGATCACTTCATCACAAAGCATTAAATTTTGTACATTGGACTTGGGAATAATTACACCCTGCTTGCCATTTAGTCTATTCATCTTGCATACTTCATAGAATCCTTCAATTTTTTCGTTAACTCCTCCGATGGCCTGAACTTCACCCTTTTGATTAACGGAACCGGTTACAGCTATCCCCTGATATATCGGGATTTCAGACAGTGAGGAGAGCAGGGCGTAGAGTTCGGCACAGGACGCGCTGTCGCCGTCAATCAAACCGTAGCTTTGTTCAAAGGTAACGCTCGCTGAGAAAGACAGTGGAATGGTATCTCCGAATCGTGCGGCGAAATATCCGGCAAGAATGAGCACCCCTTTATCATGTAGTTTACCGCTTAATTTTGCTTCCCTTTCAATATTAAGGATACCGCGGTTACCGATATAAGTTGAAACTGTTATACGCGACGGCTTTCCAAAGTCATAATCTCCAAGGCTGTAAACAGCAAGGCCATTGATTTGGCCTACCTTATATTTATCGATGTCAAATTGCAGTGTTTTTTCCCGAATTGCATTTTGAATTTTTTCTTCCGGTAGATTGCGCCGATAGCGTTCTTCATCGAGTGCCTGAGTTACATCCTGTCCCGTCACATATTTTCTACGTCGCTGTCTGGCCCAATAAGATGATTCACGAATGAGACGCACGATTTCCGAAAAACGAATAGACAATTTCTGCTGGTGATCGACTTGACGGTAGGCATGCTCTATAATCGTCTTCACAGCAGTGCGATCAAAATGCATAAGATTTTCCTCTCTAACCACGCGAGAGATAAATCTAAGATATTTTTCAATATTGCTCTTTGTTTCTTTAACTTCATAGTCGAAATCTGCCCGTACTTTGAATATTTTCCGGAAATCCTGATCATAGCTGTGTAAAAGATGATAAATATGTCTCTGACCAATTAGAATTACTTTGACATTT
>SMTZ1_10005352_pt1 | contig 12900 bp, 12 predicted proteins | sample DeeMarSWOR136_30_FD_25667 | JGI IMG/M metagenome (IMG submission 25667) | reverse complement strand
GCTTGAGTTCTTCAAGCTCCGGTCGAATTCGGACGACCTCTTGATGGTGGATTTGAGATTGCTCTGACAGCTCCAAGACCTTGGAATGTGCCTCACTAGCCTCTCCCTTCAGACGGCGGGCCAGCCTTCTCAGCTCGCTGATTCGGTCTTGCTTCTCTTTCTCTTGGCCAATCTCGACAAGCTTGGCCTCAATACGGGCAATCTCTTCTACTATTGATTTCTCTTCATCCATTGAGAGTTGCTCTGTCTGCTGACGCCACTCAAGTTCCTCCACCCGCCGCATCATTCTTCGTTGATCTGTTGATGGGCTTCCAACAATGTTACTACGAAGATCCCGAATCTCATCATATATGCTCTTGAGCTGGGCGTGAATTGCGGTCCTCCGTTGCTTGGCATCGTTTATCTCCTTGTTGATCTTGTCTCGCGCTTCACGTTCGGCTTTCACAGATTCGATGAGTCCACGCACTTCCTTGTTGTGCGAGTCCCTGAGATTCTTGTATTCTCTCATCTTGTCTCTGTTTCTTCGCAATACTTCAAGATCCTCTCGAGCCTGTGTCTTCAATTCTCTTAGACGCGCCCGAAGAAACTCAATGTCTTCTGGTTTCTCCTCGACTGCTTCTGTCACACTCTTTAGCCTCAGAATTTCGTTTTGCAGTCCCTGCTTGGCAGGGCGGATTCCGACCCCTGACAACACATAGGTGTCCCTGGGGTGTTGGCGTGTTGCCAACCCTCGTTGAGTTTCTTAAATATTTATGGATGAGCACAAGTGTGAAAGCCAAATCTAGCTTCTAGAGATTGAATCGGCGACGTATCCCGCAATATCAGTGCCGGTCACTCTCTCTAGGCCGGTCCAACCCGGAGTAGCATTCACCTCAAGCACCCACAAGTCGCCACCACGGTCTGGGAGTAGGTCAACACCTACCATCCGCCCTTTCACGGCTCGCGCAGCTTGAATTGCCAGTTCTATCACATCAATATCATTGGGTCTAGGGCGCCCTCCGGCATGTACGTTTGTGACAAATTCACCCCTGCTGCTGACCCTCTGCATCGTTGCAATGACTTCATTGTCCAAAACGAAGGCCCTGACGTCAAACCCTGGTCCGCGAATATACTCTTGAAGTAAGTAGGCACCCTTCCCAAACATCTGACTGTGAAACTTGAGGTAGTCGTAGATATTCTCCAAGTCGAAGGGCCTATCAATCAACTGAACCCCGAATCCGCCGAAACCCGTGATTGGCTTGAGAACGCAGGGGAAGTTGTTTCTCACAAAATCCGCGGCATCTTCAATTGACTCCGTTATGAGTGTCCTGGGAACCGGAAGGCCCCCAGTGACCAGTTTCCTCATGGTTTCTGCTTTGTTCCGCATCTGGAGTATCGAAGACACAGAATTGACTATGTCTACACCCATTTCAGCCAAAGCGGAGAGAAGCCCGACCCGGGAGAAGAAAGTCCCGATATCGTTTGCCCCGAGGTCCAATACTAGAAGAAGCTCAAGGGAGGTCAGGTCATGCGTTCCAGACACGATCTGATGTTGGTCAGAAGAACCAATTCTAGAAACCTTCCAGGGGATTACTCTTAGGACCTCTACCTCTAGAGAATTCAGAGCTCTCTCCAGGGCATCTACTCTTGGAGACCACGGATCTGACGAATATAGGCCAATTGGTGACAAGCGCTCGGGAGTCAAGAAGTATCAACCTCTCCTTGACACCATCGCCTTGCCTTTTATCCATAACGAGGTGCTTTTAACCACCGCCACCTTGACCTCATTCGACCATTCATGGAGCTCTTCAACAAGGATGAAACAGAGAAGATTGCCGAGGGGCTGAAAGGAGCACAGGGAAGCGTCTTAGTAACCTTTAGGAACAGACATGGCCCTACGAAATTACTAGAGCTATGGACGGACCTTCTCTATAGCCTTGGATTCAGGGGCAAGTGCCTGAACTGGTGGTCGAGTTCAGGGACACTCGGGCTCGTTGAATGTGATGTCGATTCAAGCATTACTATCTACGGGCAGTGGGCGCTTGCAGACAAGAATGAGCTCATTGGTGTCTTTGAGGTTGACAACGATGATGTTGTCAATATCAGAGAAGGGTTCGACGCAGGCAATGTAGTTGCGTCAGAGATGAGGGCAATCAGGATTGGAGAAACTGGCGACAAGGACTAGTCGACCGTAAGAGTCTTCGACAGGTTTCTTGGTAGATCCGGATTCATTCCCCTGTCGATTGACATGAAGTAACTCAGCAATTGGAGGGGAATCACATCGAGGATGGGGTTTATGAAGAGGTCAGATTCAGGCACAACAAGATAGTCTGCCTTAGAATCCACATAACTCCGCAGCTTGTCTTCGTATTGACCGACTATGATAGTGCGCCCTCCCCTGACGCGGACCTCACTTAGATGATTGATGACCATCCAACTGTCCTCTGTTGTCGTGACAAATACGACAGGGTATCCATCTGTGACGATGCTCAGCGGACCATGCTTGAACTCACTGCTGTAGAGACCTTCACAGTGATTGTACACTATCTCTTTGATTTTGAGGGCACCCTCTCTTGCAACGCCATCTGTGAACCCATAACCTAGGCAATACAGATCTTTTACTTGTCCCAACGTCCTTGCTAGGCGCTTGGCCTGAATCCCTGTGCGGTCAATTGTATCCTGTGTGAGTCGGGGCAAATCGTTGGCCAGCAGACTGACAAGACGTTTTGCCTCTGAGGGGTCCAATGTACCGTTTCGTTCACCCAGCATCACTGCAAGATAGGCGAAGATGACCGTCTGTGAGTAGTATGTCTTGGTTGCAGGAACGGATACTTCGTATCCGCAGACCATGGGAATGTAGGCATCGGCGTTGAACATCAGAGTGCTTCCTATCACATTCAGGACACCCAGGCTCTTCCCGTGTTTGGTGCTCTTCGTGTGATCTAGAACATTCAGTATGTCTTTGGTTTCTCCGCTCTGAGACACAAGAATGCAAAGACTGTCCTCGTTCAAGGTGTTGCCATACATGGGGATGAACTGGCCGCCAATGGAGGGAGTCAATGGGATCCCAGCATATCGGTTAAAGTAGTAAATTCCCACAATACCTGCATGGTAAGACGTCCCGCAGGCCACGAGGTAACGTGAGGATGCATCTTCTATCATTTTGAGCCATTTGTTGGTTTCGGGGCCTTGGAGGGAGCCCACAACATCCTTGACTACCTTTGGCTGTTCGTTGATTTCTTTAAGCATGAAGTGAGGATATCCACCCCGTTCAGCTGCATGCGGGTCAACTGTGCTAATCTCCAAATCTCGGTCGAGTTTCTTGCCGTCCTCGATTCGAAAGACTTCAACTCTGTCTTCTGTTAGCCTGAGCATTTCACCCTCTTTGACATACAACACCCTGTTTGTTAGCGGAAGGATAGAGGGCAGATCACTAGAAACGATAGTATCAGTTTCTCCTACTCCGGCGACGAGAGAAGAGCCCATCTTCACAGCGTATATCTCCCGGGTGTCGGCTCGTCCTACCGCATACGCATACGCACCCTGGAGGTCCTTCGTTGACAACTGGACTGCTTCAAACATGTCGCCTGTCTTTTCGAAGTATTTGTCCACAGCGTGAACACATAGCTCTCCATCATTTTCCGACCGAATGATATGACCCGCATCAGTAAGCTCTTGGCGATACTCCACATAGTTGTGGATGTTTCCATTATGTGCCCCGTAGAAGACCTCTTCACAACCGAAATGTGGCTGGGCATTAATCCTCGTTGGTGCACCATATGTGGCCCATCTCAGTTGGCTTATTCCCCTGTCACCCTTCATCTCGGAAAGTCGTAGCAACCGATTTACTTCCTCGACTGTACCGACCTCTTTCCTCAGCTCTACCTTTCCATTTCTCACAGCTGCCAAACCAACTGAGTCATATCCTCTGTAGGCAAGCTTGCTACTACATTGAATCAGAATCTTCCCGATGTCGTCACGATCTTTCCCAACAATCCCAGTTATCCCGCACAAATCCTTCCCTCAACGCCTCACTCAGACGGCACGATACCCTTCATAGCTAGAAATAAAGGATTCTGTCTGATAGGCTCTGTACCATTGGTTGTCGAAGCCCTTTTATTCTCCATTCTCGCATCAATCTGAACTGAGCAGGACCAGAGGACGGTACGATGGGTCGGCAGAAACGCATGGCACTTCTTCTTCATCCTTTTCGGCGTGATTTGTACCAAGTCCTTTGTGAGAATCCCGGCACGTACCTGCTCGAATTGGTTGAAATGCTCGAATCGCCTCTGGGGACCTTGACCTGGCACCTCAGGATTCTCGAACGAGAGGGCCTAGTCAAGTCAATCAAGTTCGCGGGCAAGCGGCTGTACTATCCAAAGATGTTGAGGTCGCGAGAGGCGGAGATGGCATATCTCACGATGAGAAGTCAAACGGCCCAAGGCATCTTTGCATACATCGTGAATAACCCAGCTTGCTATCAAGAACAGATGGCAGAAACCCTTGGAGTCCATCACGATACTGTTAGGTGGCACGTATCAAGAATGGAGAAGGTGGGATTGGTAAAGGTAGTGAAAGAGGGTCGAAAGAAGAGGCACTATCTTGACGAACTCGGACAGGCGCTTCTTACCGGCAGTCTGAACACAATCTCAGAAGCATTCGTAATGTTCTTGATGGAGAAGCTTGAGGACGGCTGTCTAAACCCCGAGATCAGAGAGGCTAGCGAAGAGCGTGTCACCATCCGTATTGACTGCCCTGAACGCGGCAAGGATTGCTTCATCACAATAAACCTAAGAGAATGGGACTTTCGTGCTGTTGAAGATGATGAAGAATCGATAGCTGACTCGGATAGGAAGATAGGAGAGATTCGGGCCGAGGAGGCCTAGCCTAGGCCGGCTACAATATCACGAACCCTCTCAGCCAGCTCAGCGGGGTTTTGTCCCCGGCAGGCCACCATGATTAGCCGGTTCTCATCAACACGGGCCACCATGAGTTCGAGCTCTCCAGCCGTCATGGTGATGTAGTCGGTCTCTTGGGAGAAGGTGAGTCCATTCGAGAAGATGGAGCTTGCCAGACCAGCCAGTTCAATTGAGTCCTCGAACCCCACAGATCCGAGTGGCATGCCCTCTTCAGTCAGGAGCATGGCTTGGGTTATTGCGGGGAGTTGTTCAAGAATCCGGCCGATGGTTGACTGCTGTCCGAAATTGCTCTCTGAGCTCATCACAAGCTCCATTCGTGTTGCGATTGATTGGAACCTTGGTAGCAGATCTTCAAAGTCCACTCCTGCATCATCAGCCTTTGATATCACAACAACCAACAGGTAATTGGGTTCTAAGATTGTGACAATACGTTCGATTCGAGTTGACTGGACTAGATACTTGGGCTTCGATGATCCTATCGAGTCCAAGGCAGTCGAGCCGGCCCATACAAGAGCGGCGGATATTGTAGAAAGGACCCTGGAATCGATTTCGTGGTCCCTGCAGACTGATGCCACTACAACACCCTCCTTAGTGGATAGAACAACTTGCCTAACAGAGTTGTGGACCTCAAGGGCTTCTTCAAGTAGTGTGGCCACCTCGGCGAGAGTCTTCTGTGGCATCTTCTTCATCCCTTCAATCGCTGCGAACGGTGTTGTAACTCTACTACTTATAACTCATGCTCTCAAACTTCTCGATATGAAACCTGACGACGTAATCTCAGTGTTCATGAAAGCCGAGATTCTGAAGAATCTGCAGAGAACGGGATGGGCTACTGCCGGGGTTCATGCCAGTGCTGTTGAATCTGTGGCTGAGCACTCGTATGGAACGACATTCATCTCACTTATCCTCGGAAAATTGCTCAAGAATGAGGGAATAGAAGTTGATTTGGAAAAGACACTCACGATGGCGGTACTTCACGATCTGGGGGAGTGTGTTGTATCTGACATACCAAGCTCGTCAGATACAGCAGACTCAGATTCCTTCGGAATCGCGAAAGCTGCCCTAGAGGAAAGAGCAATCGCATCGATTCTTTCCCCACTTGGCGACATCGGAGTTTCTCTTCAGTCCTGTTGGGTAGAATTACAAAAGGGAACATCGATGGAGGCAAGAATAGTGCGTTCCTCAGACATTCTTGATATGCTTGTCCATGCAATCGCACTAGAGAAATCTGGTGTCGATGCGAAGCTTCTCCATGGGTTCTTTGAGTCAATTCAAAGGAAACTCAATGATGCTGGAATCGGATTGGCCATAGCATTGTATAGCCTACTTGAAACCATGAGAATGAAGTGACAAGCTGTGGCACTAGGTATGGAACGGTCTCTGATATTCAGGGGGAGTCAGAATCGCGCCTGGCCGCTGACGCGACAATTCTTGCCACACGAATGGGTTCTGGGATTCTTCCATCCAGAGTGAATTGGTCCACGAGTCGCTGTGCCTTTCTCAGACCGAGACCAGCTGTAGCGATGAAGACTGAATGTCCAGTTGCTAAAGGAACACTCTCCCTTGACCCGCCTCGATCCATTTGATTCACTCGTTCTTCCCAGTCCTCAGGGAAGTACTCACGGATGTATCTTTCAATACCCTCAGATGGATTATAGGAAACGCACACAACAGGAACTTCTGTGGTTTCATACAATCTTACAGAATCTACCACGTTGAACCAAGAGATGACACATCCACCTAGCATCCAAGCTCTGATGTCATCCCTGGCTAGGCGGCCATACATAGAGATGAGTTGGTCAGTAGCGTCAGTTCCTCCCACGGTGGGTCCACAGAATCCAATGCCGTCTATGCGCATGTCCCCCCTCATAACGACTGCGGCAACAGTGCTTCTTGTGTCCGAGCGTTGAAAGCTCTCTGATACTCCAAGAACTCTGACACCCTTCTTCCAGTCACTGACATCTTGTAGACCAATCTCGGATTCCAGTTCATGAATATCGAACACGGGTCACGCCTCCGCTCGAAATGTGCAGTTCTTGAGGTTCTGTTTGTGTTCTCTAATAGACCCATCATGCAAACTTATTAATGCGCATTCCCTTCACTCTTTCGTCGTAAGGATAGAGAGGAGTCAGGCCACCTTGTTTGACCCCGATTTTGAGGAATTGCAGGGGAAGCTTCGTGAGATAATGGAAGAAGCCACCTCGCTAGCCTCTGGGATAAGGGCCTGGATGCTGCTTTCGAAGGAGGGTTTGCCGATTGCATGCGCTGTGCCTCAAGGACTAGAAGAGGCCGAGATTGCTGCAATGGCGGCATCGATTCTAGGCGTGGCAGATCTAGCAGCGGAGAGGATGGACCAGGGACTTCTTGAGGAGGTACTTCTGACAAACGAATCTGGCCTCATGATCATGAAGAGTGCAGGTGAGAAGGCTATTCTCGTTCTCGCTGCAGCAAAGAGTGTGAAGACAGGACTTCTCGTCTACGCGGCTAAGACAGCCTCAGAGAACATAGCCCCACTACTCTGAATGTTAAACAAGGCCAACTAGCCAATACGTCATTTGCAGAGCAAGCAGGGCGTTGTTGTCAGACCTGTAGAACCCTCCCACGCCCCAGTTGTCAAAAGCGAAGTTGCTACCAGACACAATCATACGTCCTCCGCCTACACCCTCAACGGCGGCCACCAGAGTGCGGTTCTCTTTGATGAGTGTGCCGTTGGAAAGAAATGAGCTGACTTCGATTTGCGCCAAAGGGATGGCGGCACCAGTGTAGTTTACAGAGCAACCATTGAAATCGAAAGATTCAACTCCTGCAGTCGAGTTGTGTTCTGCAATGTCGGTTATCAGCTCAGTGGGGGAGATTCCATTCACAACAACAGCAACGGACGGGATTTGCGCATACTCTAACCTAAAGCCAAAATGATGAAGTAGCTCGTTTGCAGAAACTAAGTCTAGGCTATAGTTGCCAAGACCCATGAACAAGATGCTACCTCCTAGGCTCCAGTATTCATTGTATGAACTGATTTCTGCCGGAGAGTACGAGAATACGTTGGTAAGGACTATTTCAGTTCCGACTTGTGTGTAGCCACGCGCACACGAGTCTATGATGAAGATTGCGTCATACTGCGTAAGATTCCTTGTCACAATCTCTTGAGAAGACCGGAGTTCTTCCACTGCAATACCAGCTCGTGTGAGTAGAGTGTAGAGGGCTCTGAACTGTCCGAAGATGGAATCCGCAGCCCAGGCACTATGACTGGTGTCGAAAGCAACCTTCGCGAGGGGGGCCGAGTAGTCGGCAGAAATGTATGCTCTAACGAAACTGTACCCTGGCGAGATTAGTATCAGTTTAAGGTCAAGATTAGTCAGGGATTCGTTTGCAACCGGAGCTATCTCAAACTCAAACACACCCCGCTGGTTGATCGTAATCTCTTGGGGCCCCTCTACCCAGGCTGAGGCGTTGCCAGTGTAGAGGAGGGTAAACGTGGACACGTTGCTGCAGAAGATAGAGATGGACACCCGGACTGTGGCGTTGACATACCACTGTTCGAATTCAAAAGGACCACTCGTGGGAGAGATTGCAGCAACCAACGGAAGACGGTTCTCTAAGGAAACGTTCACGAGAGAGCCTAGTGCATTTTGCAGGTTCAGCAATCCTGCTCCAGCCTCCCACTCTTCGCGTGATATGTCAGTTGCAGTCGAGAGAAGTGTAGCCTTTATCATTCCCGGTGTCCAAGAGAGGTCATTCTCCTCACAGAACTCAATGAGCCTAATCACCGCTGCAGAAACAACAGCGGTTGCATAGCTTGTGCCAAAGACTGTGGCACCATTCTCTGCATAGTAGCCACTTGCACATATGTCCGGCTTGATTGTGCGATCAGACAGAGGGCCCCTTGATGAGAAGTCGAACAGACCTCCGACATCATCCGTCGCCGCCACTGCTATTACCTCTGAATAGATAGCCGGAGATTCAACGCCTGTGCCAGGAATCCCGCTCTGCCCACGGTTTCCAGCGGCGGCAACGATAGACACACCCCTCTCAAACGCCCAGCGAATGACACTCTCAAGAGGTTCTCCTATGAAAGGTTCTGTACCTAGACTCAGGTTCACCACAGAGCAGTTTTGTTCATCCACAGCCCACTGAATTGCACGGATGATCCCCTCAATTGTCGCAGTGTTGTTCACGGTGACGACCTTGGCGTTGACAATGGCTGCATCAGGGGCATTCTGTGAGATTATCCTGGCAACGTAGGTGCCATGATGACTACCGAGCGGCTGACTATCATCGGTGGAGGCATCCACCGCTGGATAGCCATAGCTGGTGTTGATGAAGCTCATCTCAGCAACAACCCTATTGAGCAGCTCATCTTCCTTTGATATTCCTGAGTCAACGACGGCAACTCTCACCCTGAGGTCAGGTAGCGGACTGTTTCGGGGAATGACGACGGCGCCGACAAAAGTCGCTACGAAGATGATGGTTATGACTAGGAGTGCAGTTCCTCGCCGGGGCTTCGGCTCATCATCCATGTCCAATCCCAGATTCCCCACCTGTCAGTGCCGGACCAAGTGTCTTCCTAGTTACAGGCCCGCTTGATAAAGTGTATTGGAAACAGCAAGTTTCTAGAAACCCGAACCAAACCCTTATCAAAAGACAAAATTCGTGTCTTTCGAGGTTACACCAATTGGCACTCTTTGATCCAGACGCTGCTGAAATGAAGGAGTACGCAGGCATCGACATCTTTGTTCCAGGAACTTGGATGGAAAGAGACATTGACTGGGATCGGCTATTCCATATTCTTGTACTGACCGGGGCAGCATTTGGACTGTTGGTACTATTCACTGTGGTAATCATGATTCCAATGATAGCTGCAGGCCTAATCTACATAGATATGGTGACCTTGAATATCTACATCGATCCGGCAGCGATGTTCGTCATCAACTTTGCCTCGCTTGGCCTGATAATACCACCCATCTGGTATGTGAAACGTAATGGCTACAGTATTAGGTCAATCGGACTGAGCAGACTAAGATTCGCCAAGGAAGTAGCAATCGGTCTTGGAGTAGGAGTTCTCATGCTCGGAGCCAACCTAGGTGTGACCTTCCTGATTGACCGCCTAACCGGAGGAACAGGTGTTGGTGACGAAGGACTCTTTGTCATATCAAATGAATTCGAACTTCTGGTCTGGATATTGGCAATGTTCGCCGTTGTCGGTCTGAGTGAAGAGCTGCTTATGAGAGGGTTCCTTCAACGCAGAATCGAACTGTACTTCAGCACAAGGCGAAATAGACCCGGACTCTATGCTCTACTCATTACAAGTCTCGTTTTTGCGATCATGCATCTCGATATCATCGGGCTTCCCACACGGTTCGTTCTGGGACTCTTCCTCGGCGGATTGGCCCAGAGGAGGGGCTACTCGATAGTAGGTCCTACAATGGCACACGGCCTCAACAACACAGCAGTGGTGATACTCGCTTTTCTGGGGGTCTGAGCATAGGCCATATTCATGGTGTCTAGGCCAAGCTTGTCCTCTTGGTGAACACTACCCAAGAGAATAGCACTAAGACCAGTGTGAACACAAAGATTGTGATAATGTCGTTTGTGAACTCACTTAGATGGATTCCTTTGAACGCAGTGTCGATTATCATTACTCGGCCCAGGTTCAGCGGGAAAACATCGTCAATTATCCCGACATCCATGAAGCCGGTGCCAACTATCAGTGATCCAAACAGAAGGAATAGAAACGATTGGTTTGCCTGAAGCCTTGTTGTAACCAGAGTTGATATTGCCACACCCAAGGCCGAACCAGAGATAGACATGAGCAAGAGTACTGCATCGAGGGTAAGCAAGTCTGTATTCGGTACTATGTTGAACATGGATATCCATAGAATCAAGAGAAACCAACTCTGGATGACTCCGACAGAGAAATAGGCAAGAACCTTCGAGATTATGGCCTCCATCTTGGTCGCTGGTGTAAGCAGCATTCTATTGAGTGGGACATCACCAACGATAGCTTGGGCCGCGGTTGCGGCTGTCGCGATGAAGACCGCAAACACCATCATGAAGACACCAAAGGTGGCCGCGATGTAGTCGCCAGAAGGCTCAAACTCACGAACAGTATCAAGATCGATTTCGTTCTTTATCCAACCATGGTCGTACCGGAAGTCTGCAACCACGGAGCTGAAGCTCGAGAAGACTGCAGATTGTGTTTCTATGTTCGTGCTACTGATATGGACATTGACGAAGGCCGGGATGTCTCCTGTTATATTTCCCTCAAATCCGTAGGGAATCACTGCATAGGCGTCCACTCGATCGTAGTAGAGTGCCGTAAGGGCTTCGCTCTCACTGTTGTAGACTATAACAAGGAAGTTTGGACTATTCTGTAGATACCACGTGAAGTTGGCAGAGAGATCCTGACCTGGGTACGTATTCGTTGGATCAGCATCCACCAGACCCAGGACTATTGCGTCCTCGCTCTTATCAGCCTGGTCTGCTGCTATCATCCCAAAGCCCCCTTGATTTATGGCCAAGTACATAGTAACCATAATCATGGTTGGCAGAGCGAAAATCAGGAGAAGAGCAAACTTGTCGTTTTGAATCAGTCGTAGCTCTTTGAGGAACATCGAGTAGATACGCCAAGGTTTGGTATTCTTCTTCTTGGTCTTTTCCTTCGCAGTCAAAGAGCTTCACCCAGATGCCTAGGTCATCAGCAACTTGTCACCTTTTATGCATTTTCGGCTTGCCCGTCTTCTCGATATGCCCGAGCACATCCGCGCACATAAGCAGATAGAGAATTAGAGGGCCGTGCGGCCCCAACGCATCTGATTTCTCAATCACTTGGTTTGTGCTCACCCTCTTTCCTGCATTGTAGATTTGCCCTAGGAAGTTTCTGGCGCCAAGGTCGCCAAAGGGGAAGACCGTGATATCACCGAAACCTGCAATTATGAACGTTTGGACGGTCCACTCCCCCACCCCTCGAATGACACCAAGGATTTCGAGTATCTCTTCATATGGCAGCTCAGCGAGCTTAGACAGGTCAAGACTGCCATCGGCGACTAGGGAGCACACATTGTACACAGGTTCCGCCTTGTATCCTAGTCCGTAAGCTCTTAGCCCATCAACTCCACACCTAATCAGAGAGGATTCGGAGGGAAAGCCATAGAGTAGCTCGTTCAGGGTCCGGTCGGCATTAACGAGGCCAAGGACTAAGCGCTTCGTGATGACGTTAGCCGCTCGATATGAAATCTGCTGCTGGATGATGGACTTGATGAGAGCCTCGAATGGCGAGTCAGCAACATACGGTCTTATCCCTTTGACTCTGGATACGAAGGCCGAAAGCATGTCATCCTTTGCCATATGATCGAGGGCAGGCTGGATGTCAACGTCAAGGCCAAGGATTCTTCTCACCTTCCTCTTTACATCATTCTTGCTTGTCGCCAAACCAGGATAAGCTACTATCAGGTCGCTTCCTGGTTCAGGCTGCTGAATGACCACAGGACAGAGAATCTTTCCTATAGTAAGGACTCGACCGTACGAGTTGTGTTTCGTGACTTCAGGAACCGGCTGAATGTCAGGGTATATCCAGGAATGGACAGACTGCAGTAGATCGTAATCATTGGGAACAGGAACTGTTACGGACACAGCAGGTATGCTCCTCCATTATGAGATAGCACGGTGATTCCTCTGCTTTGTACTGGCGCAGCGTTTTAGACTTTCTCAACTAGGCCCCTCATTATGGTTTCAGGGGAACAGCACGATTATAACGAACACTTTGGCTTTGCAGTCAAGGGAGCACATTGACTCAATCTACAATCTCACGCTCTGGGTTGTTGAACGTCCTCGGTATAGTAGCGGTAGTGGCACTCCTCAATGCCGGACTCTACGTGGTTCTATATGTTATGGCTCCATTTGTGGCGGGAATCCTAGGTGGCTATCTTCTAGGGAGACCCGGGAGCGGACTCCTTGTCGGTCTTGTTGGTTCAATTATCACGTACACTCCGCTGTTGGCCGTACT
>SMTZ1_10035472_pt1 | contig 12901 bp, 10 predicted proteins | sample DeeMarSWOR136_30_FD_25667 | JGI IMG/M metagenome (IMG submission 25667) | reverse complement strand
CACCTACGGCGACAAGGCTGACGTACAATGGGTAGCAAAACACAACCTACCAGTAATCATGTGCATAACTGAAACAGGCAAAATGAACGAAAACACTGGAAAATACGCTGGACTAACCGTTAAAGAAGCCAAGAAAACCGTAGCAAAAGACCTAGAAAAAGAAGGATTGCTAGAAAAAACTGAAAGCATCCAACAAGAAGTCGGCGTTTGCTGGAGATGCAAAACCCCAGTAGAAATCCTTGAACTAAAACAATGGTTCATGAAAAACAGAACACTAACCAACAAAGTTGAAAAAAACGCCCTAGGGCAAAATCGCTGGACTGGGACTGGGTGATCTCCAGACAAAGAGTTTTCGCCACCCCAATCCCCATCTGGTACTGCACAAAATGTGAAGAACCCATCCTTGCAGAACCCAACTGGTTGCCCATAGACCCTAGAATAGAGAAGCCCGAGATTAACAAGTGTCCAAAATGCGGCTCTACCAGTTTCACTCCTGAAAAAGACGTAATGGACACATGGTTTGACTCATCCATCACATGTGCTGTTCACGCGGGCTGGCCAGATCGAAAAGATTGGCACAGGCTCTTTCCAGCCAGCATACATCCTTCAGGAGCCGACATCATCCGCACCTGGGCATATTACCTCATGGTTCGACACCTTGCACTGTTCAATGAAAAGCCTTACAATAGCTGTTTAATCAATGGCATGGTTCTTGGAAGTGATGGTAGAAAAATGAGCAAGTCACTAGGCAACTACGTGGCCACTCCTACAGTCTTCAGTGAATACGGAGCCGACGCCACACGACAATGGGCAGCAAGTGGAGGAGCAACCGGCTCGGACATACCTTTTCGCAAGCCCGATGTAGAATACGGATGGAGATTCCTTATCAAATTGTGGAACGTTGCTCGTTTCGCCAGTCAACACTTACAAGATTATGTGCCACAGGAAAAGGTGGAGTTGGAACTTTTAGACAAATGGTTACTCAGCAAACTGGAAAGAGTTACAAAAACAGCAACTGAAGCTCTTGAAAACTGTCAATTCAACATAGCAACTGAAGAAACTCGAAACTTCATGTGGCATACGTTTTGCGATCACTACATTGAAGCTATAAAACATCGGCTATACAAGCCTGACAAGTATGGAGAAGAAAAAAAAGTTGCTGCCCAATACACCCTTTACAACGCTATTTACCGAATTCTACAGCTTCTCGCACCAGTTTCCCCGCACATAACTGAAGACATATATCAAATCATGTACGCAGCGGACAAGAAACACAAGAGCATTCACGTTTCCAACTGGCCCACCGTAGAGAAAGAGAAAATCGATGATGAGGTGGAGAAGCAGGGTGACATGATCATGGCGATGATAAGCGCGGTTCGGAGGGAAAAGTCAGAGAAAAGGATGCCGTTAAATGTACCCATCAAGAAACTGACGATTTACACGGGAAACAAAAAGGATGCGCACACTTTGAATCAAGTGATGAAGGATGTTGAAGGAACCTGTAAAGCGGAGAAGATCGAAATATTGTCGGAAAAAGGTGAAGGCAAAGAAGTGGAAGAATACCCAAACGTCCGTTTTGTCGCCGAGTATTAAATATGGAACAGCCATTTTTTTAGCTGACATGCGCGCACAGCATGAGTCGTTATCTAAATAAGCACGGACACCATAGAAGGAGGAAAATCAAGGACGGGATTGAAAATCAGAGTGATTGAGAGGTTGGTTAGCTTCATAAAGAGGCAAGAGAGACCCTTCAAAGTGAATACTATTAGAGCAGCCCTTCAATATTTCTTTGTCTCTTTGACCCAACGTTACCAACCCATATACATCGTGGGTTTGGGAGCCGATTCCTTACAACTGGGCCTTGCGAACGGTATAGGAGGAGTTGCTGGCGCAGTCATATCCTTGCCCACCGGCTGGCTTGCTGATAAACATGGGATAAGAAGAATGTTCCTAGTAGGGACGCCGTTGGCAGCCTTAGGATCCCTGATCTTTGCCCTATCTCCAGATTGGCTGACAACAATCCCAGCTCTTCTAATCACCATGTTAGCCCTGCAGATCTTAATGACGGTGTGCCCTATGGTCTGCGGTCGTTATCTCAAGACGAAGGAGAGAGCTATGGGAATGCAGATGTACTTCAGGCCATTGGCTTCCTACTCATATTCTTCGTAGTCTTGAGGTACTATAGAGATACTGTTGAAAAAAAGGGCTCTTCAAGACTCGGAAGCGAAATGGGATTTCTTGAAAATATGAGGAAAGTCTTTGCAAGAGGTAAAAACGTGAAAAGGTGGATCCTGTACAGGGCTTTATCAGATACCTCATGGTATGTAAGTCTGATCTATTTACCCCTTTTCGTAGCAGAAGTGAAAGGAGCAGACCAATTCGTCTTGGGAGGAATGACCACTGCCTCCATGATCCTGCCCCTCCTCCTATCCATTCCCATGGGTTGGCTGGCGGATACCATCGGCAGAAAGAAGGTGATTTATATAGTAACACCTTTTTACGCCCTATCCATTCTCCTTCTTATCTCTGCCACCAACTTCACTACACTTATAATTTCAGGTTTTCTCCAAGGTTTCTTCATGCTTGGATTGGTAACTCAAGGAGCCATGACCCAAGAATTTGTTCCCACCTATCTTCTGGGAACATGGTGGGGCGTCCTAAGCTTACTTTCAGGGGGCATAAGCATTATAGGGCCGATAATCGGTGGCATCATCTGGAGCTTCTTCGGACCCGTTTTCGTATTTCTCTTAATACTCTCCATTGAGGCCTCAAAAATCACTCTTCTGTGGCTATCTATACCCGAGACTCTAAAGATGAAAAGCATATAAGAAAACGTTATGCGCGCGCACGTTAGAGAGCGAAGATATTTATGCAAACCGATTTTATTTGATTCCTGATCGCTATGACAAAAGATATTGAGGTTCTATTTCTCTCAGAAAGCGATTGTTCCTCAACTGGCTTAACAATGAAAGAAGTCATAAAACTCAACATGATTGAAAAGGGATGTCTCCTTTGCTCCCTTGGCGAAACCAACTTAGACTTTCAAGCCACAAAATCCATGGACAAAATTATTGTCGACCACTTAGAGCAAAGCATGCACATGGGGGAACTCGCAAAATGGGTGAATTAAGGACTACTGTCTGAACGTGACGTATATTGTGAGTTAGGAGACATAGTGATCAGTAGAAAGCTTGGCAGAGAAACAGCTGAAGAGAAGATTTTGGCTGTGCTCTATGGTGTAGCAAGTTCAGATATAGCCATCGCCAGCAAGATTTGCAACATAGTTAGGGAAAAGAGCTTGGGCACAAGGCTAAGATTGTTTTGAGAAGCGTCATCTTTCAATTACAATCATGTCATTCGGAAGGTTACCTAGAATTTTTGCCTCTTTTTCGGTAAAGACAAAAGTGTTGATCTGATAAGATACTCCAGCCTTATGTGGAAGATAGAAATTGCTTTCGTAATTGACAACTGTTCCCGGGACAAACCGTTGATCTCCAGCATCAATACTAACATCATAAACGAAATCACAAACCCAATCAGGAGGAAAGGCGATTCCAAGTTCGTAACCGCCGAACCACCATGAATCTTGCTCAATCCCAGCCTCTTGATAATATTTCTTCATCCTTTCGTTAAATTCGCCGATCGGTAGATTTGGTCTGATCAAATCGTCTATTACATCGAAAGCTCCTGCTGATAATTCAACGACCCTTGCTACATCAGGATCTGGTTTCCCCATCGAATAAGTTCGCGCCATATTGGCATGATATCGGTTGAACACTCCGCAGATATCAATGTTAACATTCTCTCCTTTCTTAATCTTTTTCCGGCTTGCTAGTGCGTGTAAACAGGCACATTTAGGTCCGGATGTAACGAGAACAGGTATTGCAGGGTTCTCGCCTCCTGCCTTTGCCATAGCATTAACAATTTCCCCGTAAACGTCAAGTTCTGTCATTCCGAGTCTCATTGTTTCTATTGCTGCTTTATGGCCAATTTCAGCTATTTGCGCTGCTTTTTCTACATAAGCGATTTCTTGAGGAGACTTTATGGCACGGACTTTCCTTACAATATCTGTTCCGTCAACAACTTTACAGCCTTCCTTTTCAAATGCTGACTGAAACATTTCACTAACTGCTCGATTTGGTCGATAGCTCCACATTTCAAGCCCGACAGTTGCGGGAAGCCATCCTTCTTTCTTCAGTTCTTGCACTATCCAAGAAAGCATGTTGGTGGTGTCAGCTGTCTCTCTGTATATTCGAGTGTCACTAGATATGCTCGTGTATCTGGCTAGGATTTCTTCCTCTTCCGTATCAAAGTCTATGAACATGAATAGCAATTCCGCTGGCAGGCGGCCATATCTTGGGACTTTGGGACTGGTACCATTCTGCTTGATATCCGCTTATGTAACAGAGATTCGCTGGAGCGGATAGATAGAGAAGATCGATTTTTTCTTGGGCCATGCGCTTGCGGACTCGATTCAACCGCTCCCGATATTCATTTACAGAGAATGGAATTTCTTTGGGTGGTGAGCTATGTTTAAGAACCATTTCTTTGGCGCCAATTTTACCAGACATATTTTTCTCTCTCCAAACAGTACTTTGTTCTTAAACTCTTATGGAATATGTTTTTCGATAGTTAGGCTTTTTATATAAAAATTATCATTAATTGGAATGGACGAGCAAAGTATTAACTAAGATTTGAAACGCAGAATGGCTACGATGCCTCCAAAAGAGTTCTTCAGCATCTGACCTTCTTCGGTCTCGATAGATATGACTTCTACGTCTGTTCCAACCTGCTCGGCTAACTCAGCTAATTCGTCGATAACATCTTTAACCTTAGCCAATTGGAGAGTAGGTACTTTACATTTTGGGCACGTTTGTCCACTGATGCCTTGTTCGAACTCCATAACCTTATGTGTCTTCATTGTTTCTTGTTTAACATAGTCACAAGATGTACACTTAACAGTGGCTCGAACCATGTCAAGGGCTTCAGATAAAAGGAGAGTTTTCACCGCACCTTCCTCCAAACACCGTTTCACTTCGCTCTCTCCATAAGACGCTAAGCCAGTGTCATGCCCAATCTCGTAAAGAAACTCTTGCATAATCTTCTTTTCTTCTACATAACGAACACGCTGCATAATTTTCGGAGCTCGTTCCATCACTTCTTCTACTCCTTGTTCGCCTATGTACGCCGTGTCTAAAGTTGCAATTATCTTTTCTTTCAACGTATAATTAAGATTGTCTCCTTTTTCAAAATCGCTTTTGGTGGGTCCTGGACCTCCAATTATTACGCCTTTCAGGTTTGGCATGGGCAAGAAAATTTCGTTGGCGTGTTTTCCAATGCGGCTGAAATAGTTTAAAAGTTTGGCTTCTCGTTGGCGTTCAAATCTTCTTGCTGATTGGCCTCCAGCTCGATGTTTTCCTGGTACGCCCGACGTTATTTCTCGAACAATTTCTAGGCGTCTGCCTTTGAGGGTGGCGAAGGTTGTTGCGCTGGAGTCTATAACTATGATTCCATATGTTTCTCTCGCCTTCAAAAAGTCTTGTAAATATTCGATGTGAAATTTGGAGTCGCAGCGGTAAATATACACTTGAATCGGTTCAGGAGGAACTATTGGGTACGTTTCCATTCTTTCGCTTCCCGGACCGTTCTGCGGGATGGCTCCGGAGAAGATGACTAAACCGTTTTCGGGTACTTTCTTGAATAGTTTGAGTCGTTGCATAACCTTCACTATTGCGTCTTGAACGTTTTTTCTTGTGGTGTCTGATTTGATGTTGGCTGCGGTTCCATGTTCCTGTTTAAGCATGGCAATGACTTCGCTGATTTGGCGTCCATGTGGCACGTATAGGGAGACAAGTTCGGTTCCTCTTCCTTCTTTAGCCGCTAGCGTATCCAATGCTCTTTTTAAGCGGAATCTTTCGAGTGACGTTCGTTTAGTTCCCATTTTCACTGTTCCACACGTTAACGGTAAGCCTTCACTGTAATAGAACAGATAAGAGTTACCATTCTTATGCCTACGGAATAACATGAAGAGAATATTTAAGTTTGAGAAAAAAGCGATTAAGATTCTTATGTTTTGCTTCGAGGTTTAGCTATAACTTCCCTAACTTCGAGGCTAAAGAAGTCTGAAGCAGTAGCAGGCTTTACAACCAAGGCAGTATCTGCTCCGCTGTCAGTTCCCCCTATAGCCACAACATCCCTATCCACAGAGATAAGACCTGCATCAGCCGCCATCACACTGATTTCAACAGAAACTTTGATTCCTTCACCCAATAGTCTTAATGCATGAGCGATGAGTTCGAGAGGCAAGATTGTTTTGAACTTTCTTCGAACAGCTCTCTCCACACCGCTCAATACATGAGTTGCCGTCAAAACCTTACCGCCATTCCCCAAAATTTTTCTGCGGTTCTCCTCCCTTAACTCTTGAACCCCAACCTCAGCAAAACCAGCGTGATGAGTAACCACCACCAAGTTAAACCCTTTGAAAATTTCTGAAGCTTTAACGCCAGTTTCGCCAGTAGTAGACGCAACTACAATATCTTTTATTCCTTCTGCTTGGGCGTATTCCTTTGCCAACTTTAACACAGTCTCAGTGTTCTGTGGTCCAGAGGAATGACAATACACCGTTTTTCGCTCTGTGAAGTTCATTTCCCTTTCCTCTCTCTAAGAGTTGCAAAACATTTTATTACAAAACTTGATTTTTGCATACGTTATATATAAAGAAGTTTGCTTGCGTTTAACTTCGTATGCTGGGGGAACTAGCGTTTACTCCTCATGCGCAGTGGAGCTATGTTCAAGAAGTTGAACAACGTGTTCAAATGTGTTGTATTAAATCTTTGGTAGGCATAGTATAATAATTAAAAGCCGAGTGATGTTATGGCTTCTCAGAGTTTGGATTGGGAAGAAAAGTTTAGAGACTGTTTGATTGAAATTGTGAACGAAACCTTGGCAACGCACTTCGGGAAAGAGGCTACTGAAACAATTTACATTTACCTTGAAGGAAACGGACTGAAGAAAAAAGATATCCCTACCAAAGTAAAGATTTTTTCAAAGAGTTTGAGGGAAGTCTTTGGCGATGAAGCCCTCCTCATAGAGAACCTTATCGCGGAAAAACTATGTTTAAGGTTCAATCTAAAACCTAAAAAAGAAAACTTGGATTTTGTAGAATTAGCGATTGCAATAAAATGCAATTAACAGGTGCTTTTAGTAACATTGGGCTACAAAGGTTTATCTATCTAAGCTTTTCACCAGTACTTCCACAGTAAGCTATCCATGTACTCGTTTAAGGAGCGCGTAGTTATCGAATTCTCAGCGCGCTGTTTCAATATGTTTGTCAAAGTTAAAGCCAACTCAAAATTGGTTACAACAGGGATGTTGAACTCAACAGCCAATCTTCGAATAGTATATTCGTCTTCCAGTGCGTCCTCGTATTCTTTTTTGTTCTCCGTTGTTGGTATGTTAATCACCAAGTCTATCTTTCGTTCCAGAAGATGTTCAAGAATGTTAGGTTTCTTGCAGCGTTTCTCAACGTCTCTGCCGTATGCTCTGTAGCGTAGATTTTAAAGTCCATTTTTCTTAACGTCGCAGCTAAAGGAATGATTTTTTTCTTTAATTCCTCACCGCCCACAGTTATCAGAACCGAACCTCCAATTGGCGGAACCTTAAATTCTGCTGACTGTAAAGCTTTCAGAAGAGCATCTGCAAAGTTTTCTCCTAGACAAGCTACTTCTCCTGTGCTCAGCATTTCAACTCCAAGTGTCGGGTCGGCTCCGCTTAAACGCATGAAACTGAACTGAGGAACCTTTACTCCGAAATGCAAAATGGGTGGAGGCTGAGTTGCCTCGATTTCTCTAAACTTTTTACCTAACACTGCCAAGGTTGCGAGTTCTATTAAATTGACTCCTCGAGTTTTGCTGACATATGGCATTGACCTTGAGGCACGTAGATTACATTCAATAACATAAACGACATCGTCTTTGACGAGATATTGAACATTGAATAACCCTTTAACTTGAAGAGCTTTCACAATCTTGCCCGTATAATTCTCAATAGTTTTCACGACATCGAAAGGTAACGTTTGAGGTGGAACACTCATCGTTGCGTCACCACTGTGAACTCCAGCGTTTTCAACATGTTCAATAATAGCTCCAATCAACAATTCTTCGCCATCAGAAACACCATCAACTTCCACCTCTTTAGCTCCCAGCATGAATTTTGAGATTACAACGGGATGTTCACGTGAAACCTTCGCTGCCAATTCAAGGTAATTATTCAACTCTTCTTCAGTGTAAGCAACCCTCATGGCGGACCCAGAGAGCACATAGCTTGGACGGATAAGAACTGGATACCCAATTTTCTCAGCGAACTTTCTGGCGTCTTCAGTTGTTGTCATTTTACTCCACGTTGGCTGAGGAATTTCAAGCCGGTCTAGAAGAGCGCTAAACTTTGAGCGGTCTTCCGCGCGATCTACGCTTTCACCTGAAGTGCCAACTATTTTCACGCCAGAATTGGCTAGTTTTAGGGCTAGGCTGTTTGGAATTTGACCCCCAACACTTGTTATAACGCCTAGAGGATTTTCCTTGTCATATATGTCTAAAATTCTTTCCAATGTTAATTCTTCAAAATACAGCTTATCAGAAATGTCATAATCCGTTGAGACCGTTTCAGGATTGTAGTTAACCATTATTGCCTCTTGGATGCCATGTTTTTTAAGCGCCCATATGGTGTTGACCCCGCACCAGTCAAACTCGACGCTTGAACCTATTCTAAACACGCCAGCTCCAAGCACTATGATCTTCTTTTTGCCTGACCCAAATTTTATGTCGTCTTCGTCTCCACCGTAAGTTAAGTAGAGATAATTTGTCTTAGCTGGCCATTCAGCGGCTAGCGTATCTATCTGTTTAACCACAGGAACCACATTCGCTTTCTTTCTCAGCGTTCTAACAGTCATTTCATCAGTTTTGAGGCAAACTGCTATCTGTTTGTCTGAAAAACCGATGCGTTTTCAGTTTCTCTTCTATGCGGACAATGTTTTCAATTTTGTATAGGAAGAACGGGTCTATGCCGCTTAACTGGTAAATTTCCTCGATTGAAATGCCCATTTTTATTGCTTTTGCTACCTTGAACAATCTTTCATCTGTTGGATTTACTAAGATGTCTTTTATTGTCTCAACTGATTCAGGTTCATCATCCTCAAGGTTGCAAACTAGCCCTATTTTCCCTACGTCTAACATGCGAACTGCTTTTTGTAACGCCTCTTCAAAACATCGTCCTATAGCCATAACTTCTCCAACAGACTTCATTTGCGGACCGATATGTGAATCTACATTTCTGAACTTTTGCAAGTCCCATCGTGGAATCTTAATTACAAGATAATCGAGTGCAGGTTCAAAGCAAGCTGTTGTAATGCCAGTAACCTTGTTAACCAACTCATGAAGCAGATAGCCAATAGCCAGTTTAGCGGCTATGTAAGCTAACGGATAACCTGTTGCTTTGCTGGCAAGCGCAGAACTTCTCGACATTCGCGCATTTACTTCGATGACACGAATTTCTTCTGATTCGGGATGTAAAGCCCATTGAATGTTACATTCGCCAACTATTCCTAAATTCTTTATGACTTTTATTGAAGCTGAACGAAGCAAGTGATATTCACGGTTTGACAATGTTTGCGACGGAGCCACTACAATTGAGTCGCCGGTATGAACTCCCATTGGATCAAAATTTTCCATATTGCAAATTGTTAGGCAGTTGTCAGCGTAATCTCGCATAACCTCGTATTCCACTTCTTTCCAGTGGCCCACATATTCCTCAATTAGAACTTGTGAAATCATGCTTTGAGCTAAAGCGCGACCAACTATTTTCCTCAATTCATGATTGCTGTGCGCTACGCCGCATCCTCTTCCGCCTAAAGTATACGCCACTCGAACGATAATGGGATATCCTATCTCATTCGCTATCTTAACAGCCGCTTCAACCGAGGTTGCGGATTTGCTCTTTGGCGTTGGAATGTTGACGCGTACCATTGCTTTTCTAAAAAGTTCTCTGTCCTCGGTCTCTTCAATGGCTTTAATCGGAGTCCCTAAAACCTTTACATTATATTTTTCAAAAACACCTTTTTCAGCAAGCTGAACTCCACAGTTTAGTGCTGTTTGTCCGCCGAATCCTAAAAGAATTCCATCTGGTTTTTCTTTCGCAATGATTTTTTCTACGTATTCTGGCGTCACGGGTAGTAGGTACACTTTTCCTGCTAAACGTGGGTCTGTCTGTATTGTTGCGATGTTAGGATTGATTAGAACTGTTTCTATGTCTTTTTCTTGCAGTGCTTTGAGGCATTGGCTTCCTGAATAGTCGAATTCTGCGGCTTCTCCAATTTTTATAGCTCCGCTACCAAGCACCAGCACCTTACGTATATGTTTAAACTGTGCCATTTCACTGTCCTCCTGCAAGTTTTAGAAAATCGTCGAAAAGGAATTCTGTGTCGTATGGACCTGGCGATGCTTCAGGGTGCCATTGAAAGGCGAAAACTGGTTTATGTTTGTGTTTTACTCCTTCAACTGTCTTGTCATTTGCGTTCATGAACCATATTTTTAAGCCTGTTCCATAAACAGAGTCTAAGTTTACGGCGTATCCATGGTTTTGTGTTGTAATGTGACAACTACTTGTTGTTAAGTCAAGTACTGGTTGATTCTGCGCTCTGTGTCCATACCTCATCTTGTAAGTGTCTCCACCCAAAGCCAACGTCAATATTTGAGTGCCAAAGCATATACCCATGAGTGGAACGTCTTCCTCAACCAACTCTCGAACACACTCTATTGTTTTCACACATTTTTTCGGGTCACCAGGTCCATTACTGATTACCACTCCGCTTGGATTGTACTCCATGATTTCCTTTGCTGAAAAATCGTAGGGCACTCTTACAACGTTGATTCCACGTTTCAAGAGGTTCCGCAATATACCGTACTTAGTGCCACAATCAACTAAAACGACTACTTTGTTTCCTCCAACATCATGATGAATTGGCTCTTCAATCGTCACTTCTTTAACCAAGTCTGTTAAGTTTGGGTCGGGAATCTTCTCTGCTTCTTTCAGAAGTTTTTCAACGTTAGGTTCTTCGCCTTCTTCATACACTTGCAAAATTCCGAGCATGACACCTTTAATTCTAAGTTTCTTCGCGAGTTTTCGCGTGTCGATTCCGCATATTCCTGGAACGTTTTCGTTTTTAAGCCATGTATTCAAGGTTTTGGTTGATGCCCAGTGATAAGGTTTCTCACATAACTCGTGGATAACAAGACCTGTTGCCTTAATGCTGTCAGATTCAAAGTATATTGGGACGCAAAATTCAGTGTCAAGTGGTGGAACACCGTAGTTGCCAATTAGAGGGTAAGTTAATGTTAAAATCTGTTCTTTGTAGGATGGATCTGTCAACGCCTCAGGGTATCCAACCATTGAAGTTGAGAACACAACTTCGCCTGAAACTTTCTTTACTGCTCCAAAACCTTGACCAATGAAGTGGGAACCATCTTCTAAAACTAAAATCGCCTTTCCAGCTTTCAGAGTGCTAAACCCTGTTTCCAAAGCCCTATCCTACCTACCCGTTTTCGCTTTTAAGCTTTGCGCCTTTAGAATTGTCTGAGGTCAGACACGATTTTATCACAGATTTCAACATGTTTTCCGCTTTATTCAACTTGGATTTTTCATCTGCCAACCTAGATTTTGACTTGGCAACCCATTGTTTTCGAGTTTTAAGCATTTTCTTCACCTGCTCTGGTGAAGGACCGCCGCTGACGTTGTGGGCTTTAACGAATTCTGATGGGCTGGTGGATGCACGTATATCTTCCATTTTTACGTTTAATGAGAGATTACAGGATGTCTTGGCAACTTCTTGTATGAGCTTCGGCGTCACATCAGAAAGAACTAATTCATCCTCTATCAGTTTCTTGACTAACGAACCAACTATTTTGTGCGCTGTTCTAAATGGAACTTTATGCTTTCGAACAAGCATGTTCGCCAACTCTGTTGCAGTCGAGAAACCGTGAAGAGACTTGTTAAAAACGTTCTTTGTAACCTTCAGTTGCGGAATGAGTTTGGAAAGCATATCTAACGACATGTTGATGCTTCCTAAAGATTCCCACAGTTTAGGAGTAATTTCCTGAAAGTCAAGGTTATAGGTAGATGGCAACGCCTTTAGCATTGTTACAGATGTTACAAAGTTGCCAAGAACGTGACTGGCTCGGGCACGAACAACCTCAAGAACCTCTGGATTCTTCTTCTGCGGCATTATACTGCTAGTTGATGAAAACTCGTCTGGAAGCTCAACTATTCCAAACTCAGCTGATCCCCAAACAATTAAGTCTTCAGCCAATCTGCTTACACCAACAGCCATTATGGCAAAGTGCGCCAGGGTCTCTAAGATGAAATCTCGACTACCAACTGCGTCAATTGAGTTCTCGAGAACCTCATTAAAGCCAAGTAAATCAGCGACTCTTTCACGTTTTATTGGAAAACTTGTGGTGGCTAGTGCTCCTGCACCCATAGGACAAAAGTTGACTCGTTGATAGGCTTCCTCCAGCCTCTGCAAGTCTCTCTCCAACGAGTCTACATGAGATATGCAAGTGAGTGTATCCGGGAACAACTGTTTCAACGTGTTCCGTAGCTAATTTGATTAATGCTTCCTGCAACTTCATTATCGAAGTCATTGAATAAATTAGGTTTTCACGTAACTCCATTCGGATAGCAGTTGCAACTTGGTCGTTTCTGCTCTTTCCAATATGCAGGTTTCCACCGACCTCCGATCCTGCTTTCTTGATGACCAGTTCCTCAAGGCTTACGTGAATGTCTTCAAGTGACAGGTTCAGTTTTGCCGTTTCTGTTTCTTTCAAAGCTTGGAGAAGCTTAACTCCATCCG
>SMTZ1_10005350_pt1 | contig 12901 bp, 11 predicted proteins | sample DeeMarSWOR136_30_FD_25667 | JGI IMG/M metagenome (IMG submission 25667) | reverse complement strand
CCTCAAAGTACTCGGGACCAGGTACCGACGGCATGTTCAACAGAGACGTGTTTTTTATTGCGTACCCGCCATCATGATCAAACAAGCCTACACATTAGATTTTGTTGCCTGCTTTCAGGTTTCTGCTAACCGTTTTCGCTATAAAACAGCCAATGGGAATGGTGCAAAGCGCTATCGTCATGTTGAAGAGCATGACCAGAGGAAGAACTGCAATTACACCCTGCTTTCGCTGTGTATTTTAGCATGTTTCATCAATCCTGCCAAATTTGGCAATTCCTATAACACCACAAATTATTTAGCTAAATTGAGTCAAAATTAATTGATTTACAGAGATATTTTCCTAAATCAGTTGTGAAACACTCTGCAGCGTGAAATGAATTGGAACACTCATCAGGAAAAGCCGACGAAACCGAAACACTTGGTTCAACGGAAAAGGGTCCGGGAAGACGGTTTGTTCCATCAATAGTTGTTACTGTTTTTGTATTGTCAATATCAGGTCCGACATTGACGGTGCTTACGCGAGAGATAGCAACAACATTCTTTGGCTCTGCTACTCAAACAACTGTGGGTATCACAGCCCAACTCGATACTATTACCAATGCCGCTCAAGTCGTAACTGGGGGGCTGATGAGTTTTTTGGCTATCCGCTTTGGACACAAATTACTGTTGATGACTGGGATACTACTCCAGTTTATCTCGGCTGCGGGAGCGTTTCTTGCTCCCAATTTCCTCTGGATGCAAATTTTCTTTGCTATTAACGGAATCGGATCAGTAATGCTTGCCATAGCGGCAATTACGCTGATTGGAGATTTTGTGCCTCAAAACCGAAAGGCCAAAACAGTAAGCTATATTTTAGCAGCCACATGGCTAGCGCTTTTTGCTGGGGCTCGCATTGTTAGCTTGGTTGCAGACTTGGGAACTTGGCGATACGTCTATCTGTTGCTTGCGCTGCCTGCTGCAGCGGCGGCTTTGGCAGTCTCGTACTTCGGTATTTCGTCAGCATCACATTCACACCAGCTAGGGGTTAGCAGGGAGAAATACGTGAGAAGCTTCAAGCAAGTCTTGTTGAATAAGTCTGCTGCTGCTTGCCTGGTTGCCAGCCTCTTTTTCAGCGGAGTAATTGGGTTCTTTGCGATAAATTTTTTCCGACAGCAATTCTGGTCAGACCTGTCACTGCCGTTGCAGGCGCAATACGCATCGTACATTGTCATGATGTCAACTCTGCTTTTTGCTGCTGGCAGTTTGGTTGCTGGCCGGCTTACGAACAGGTTCGGAGTAAAGACTCTAACCGTAGTAGGGGCTCTCGGAGATGGGATTTTCATAGCACTGCTTTTTCTCTCGCCCAACCTGTGGATGGCCCTGGCTTTTAACTGGTTGCACGTGTGGTTTGCCACCACGGCTGGCACCGCGCTAGCCTGTTTAGCTCTTGACCAGGTTCCAAAGGCTCGAGGCACGATGATGTCGATGAAAAGCGTGTTTGGCAACATAGGGAACACTATCGGACCTGCCGTTGGAGGAGCATTGCTTGTCTGGGCCTCCTACCAAGCCTTGGGGTTCATGCTTGGAGCTATGAGTGTGGTCGCGTCTGTCATTATTCTCTCCATCGCAAAGGACCCAACTAGAGGAATGCGAGAGGGAGAAAAAACAAAAATCCAGTAAGTGCCATGTTGAAAAATGTTTTGTCAGTGTGCGCGCATAACTTACTAACTCAATTACATTAAAAAAGTGGGTTGGCGGGAGATGTCACCGTTAGGGTCACAATCCTGATTAGACCAAGGCCTTTTTAGAAAAATTCTCACCCTTCATGAAACGATTTTAGATTATCAGTTGGCTAAAGATTAAAATCTTAAGAGTATATGATAGGCTGGTTAGTATAGAATTGAAGGTTTTGGCGTTGGATAAACCGGAGCTTGAGACTGAGAAGAGCCAAGATGTCATGATGCCTATCGGCGCTTCTCTAAAAGAAAATGTTGTCACCGTCTCTTCACCGGAAGGAGTCGAAGAATTTTCCTCAAAAGGCTACGGTGTCACTGAAGACGACAAGCTTCGCCTCACTTTCTATGAAACCCTGTTTCTTCTCGACAAAGGAGCAATAGAAGTTGAAGATGAAGAAACCGGGAAAAAGATGGTTTTTCAGGATCTTCTTAAACGTTTTCAGTCAGTTGACAAAGACGCCTGGGTCAGATACCTTATTTACCGAGACCTGAGGAGCCGCGGATACGTAGCTCGGGAAGGCTTCGGTCTGGGAATCGATTTTCGACTTTACGAGCGGGGAGATTATGGCAAAGGACCTGCCAAGCACCTAATATTTGGAATACAGGAGGGGCAGCCTGTCTCTGTGGAGACGCTGGCAAGAACGCAGCGTTACGTTCAGAATCTCAAGAAAAATTTGGTCCTCGCGGTTATAAACCGGAGAGGGGAAATCGTCTATTATTCTCTTTCAGAGCTTAATCTAAAATGAAATTTGGTGAGATGGAATGTTCAAGACTGTTCGCGGAATGAGAGACCTGTTGCCCATAGACGCTGAGAGAATGCGGCATGTCGAACAGGTTTCCAGGACAGTTTCTAAACTGTACGGTTACGAAGAGATCATCACTCCAGTCTTAGAATCCTACGATCTCTTGGCAGCTAAAACCAGCGAGGAAATCCGTGAGCGTATGTACACCTTTGAGGATTTGGGAGGCAGAAAGGTGGCTTTGCGTCCAGAGTTCACAGCCTCTGTCGCCCGGTTGGTGGCTACTAAACTGAGGAATGAGCCGAAACCCATGAGGCTCTTCAGTGTGGGAAGCCTTTACCGATACGACGAGCCTCAGTATGGACGGTTCCGAGAGTTTTGGCAAGCCAACTATGAACTTTTCGGTTCCACTCTACCAGAAGCAGACGCAGAAATTCTCATACTAACTAACGACCTCCTCAAGAGACTGGGACTCCAGAACTATCGTTTCAAGATTGGACACACAGAAATCCTCAGGGGGATACTGAATCAGGAAGGAATGGATGAAGGAAAGCAGAACAGTGTCAGGCAGTTGCTGGACAAGAAAAGTTGGGAAGAGGCTCTTACAATTGCCAGTGAAGCAAAAGTTTCACAAAATTGTTTAACGACTCTGGAAAGACTCTTCGTAACAAAGGGTGAAGATGCCTTTCAGGTTCTCGAAAGCGTAAAAGAAATCGTTCAAGGCTACGAAAGCGCCATTGTTGCTGTAGAAAATCTTTGGAAAATCCTTGAGCTTGTAAAAGACAGTGGAGCGCAGCTTAGGATTATGGTGGAAGCGGGCTTTGCCAGGGGTCTCGAATACTATACTGGAATGATCTTTGAGCCATATGTTCCGGAAGTTGACGTGGCTCTGGGCGGCGGAGGACGCTACGACAAGCTGATTCAACTCTTTGGCGGAGAATCGATTCCTGCGGTGGGCGTTGCCCAAGGAATCGATCGAATCGTTCTAGCCATCAAGAAACAAAAGGTCTCTCCAAAAACTGCAAAGGCGAGGAGTGTTGTGGTCATCTCGATAAAAAACGAGTCTATGGCGAAGGCGTTAGAGCTGTCAGATATTCTAAGGAAGTCCGGGTTGCCTGTCGAAGTCGCGGTGATGGGTCGCTCTGTCTCAAGGGCTTTGGCGGATGCTGATAGAAGGGGCGTCGCCTACGCTGTGATTGTTGGTCCCAAGGAACTTAAGGAGAAGCAAGTGGTTCTGCGGGAAATGAAAAAATGCGAACAACGAACTGTTGACATCAGCAATCTCGCTAAAGAGATATTGGCAAGCTAGAAGTAGCTTGGTTCTCCTTGTTTTTGCCTCTTTTTTCAATGGCTCGAACTAGCTTAAGGGACCCTAAGGTTGCTGCCACTAGCCATCCGACGGTTCCTAGAATGAATGTGATTAGCAATGTTGTGTTTGCCAAGGGTGTTACAATCGGGTAGAGTTCTGAAAAGAGACTGTAAGTATAAGTGTAAACGTTAAAGAACCAATGCATGATTATGGGTGCTTGAGCGCCATAAACTAGATAACTTAAGCCAATTACAAGACCTGCAACCGAAGCAGGGACGATCTTCCCGATTTCCCAACTGACACCTGGGTTAAAGTGAATTAAACCGAAAACTATTGAAGTAAAGATAGCCGTGCTCCACTCGCCTATGCTTATTCCGCCCCTGACTCCATATTCGTCCACAGTTTTCGCGCCAACCATTCTCTTGGCTCTATCTGGAAACAAAATTGCCATAATAGAAAGTTTCATTTTTTGCCCCAAAGAAAACGTCCGTGCCTTCTTCTTAGTCACAAATAAGTAGATAATGAGGAAAGCGCCGATTGGAATCAATCGGAAACCCACTTCTTCGATCACGGCAGAATATGATAGCTCGAAAAAATCTAAGAAAGGCTCGCCCGGCAGAGGGGACGTCCCTGTTGGTATCCCTCCAATTTCTTGAAAGCTTTGGATTGTTAACACAGCAATTAATGTCATGCTGTTTATGAGGGGCATAGCGAAGAGGCAGCTGCTGAAAAGTTTTCCCATGGGTTGAGCAACGCTTTCTCTGATTGTTTTGTGGAAGCTTTTTCTAAGTTTCCAAGCCACAACGAAGCTTAGAGTGAAGATGCTCCAAAGCCCAAAGAAGATTATGCCTAGGTTAAGTCCCACTGGAATAGATGCTGTTTCGGTTAAGACCCAGATTGGTAGAGCTTTCACGTAGAGCATGCTGGTGTTTAGCCCTTGTGGTGTGAAATAGAACAATGCTGGTCCCAAAGCGATTGCGAAGAGATATAAAAAAACCGTTAAAATCACTATGATTACGATAAACATTTTGGCAAACAGTTTCAGCGTATCGGACATCATGATGGCTACTCCACTCGTATATTTAACAGCTAAACTGTAATTAAATTATTTCAAAGGGCTAAGCCTCAAATATGGTTTGAAAAAGATTATGCTCTGAAAAACCCTTTGAGGTTGTCTTTGACAGTTCTAAGGAATGTGTGCTTAATCTTCTCGGGTTCCTTGAGGTTTTCAAGTTGGGCTATTCTATGGTAAGCTGGTGGATGGGGATCAAAACGAAGCCATTCTGATCTGCGGTAGCCTTTGAAGGCGGGTTCCCTCTTATAGAGGGGAAAGAGTCTTCTGAAGCCTATTTTTCTCAAGGCTTCTGCTAACACTTTTGGTTGACCAATCACTTTGGCGGAGTCCAGGTCTGCTCTGCCTTCTAGGAACTTTCCGAAGAAGTAGATGAGCCCTATAGCCACTATGAAATATATCCAGAATGATATAATGCCGAAGAAAGTTATGTAGGGCAGGAATACGTAGAAACGTAACAGGAATTCCAAGCTAGACAGTGAGGACATGACCAAGGGATCATGAGCTTTAAGATGGCTCATCTCATGACCGATCACACTAAACAGCTCATCCTCCTCAAGCTGCGTCAAGATTCCGGTACTAATCATCACGGTTCCTAAGCCAGCGCTTGGACCAGCTGCTGCAGCGTTTGGAATTATGGTGTTAGATACCACAATTTTTGGCATTTGAAGACCAAACTTTTCAGCTGCCTTCTTAACGAGTTGATAAACATTGACTCTCTTAACTGAGAGATTTTCTGCTCTACAGTCGATTCCATATTCTGAGAAAATTCTGCTTGAGATCCCACAGTCAGGTGGCTTGCCAACAGCGATAGAAGCGTCGTATATTCTTTTTCTGATTTCAGAGATGTTTTTGGCGTATTTTTTTCTAAAGTCCTCGAACTTTTCAGGTGAGAAATGGTACTGTAATAGGATTATCTCTTGTTGTTCTTCTGTTATCTTCCACTGTCCGCTTCTTGCAACGATCTTTCCTGAGAGAATTGACAAGGCAAACACGAGAATAACAAAAACTAGGGGTCCATAAACGCCGAATATCCAGAATAGAACAAATGTTAATGTAGTTAACATGACGTAAAGGGGTAACATAGATTCTGTGAAGATTCTTCCAATCACCCCTCTTCTCTCCTTTTCCGGAACTATTTTTTCGCTAGGCATAAATGCAAGGTATAAAGTGGTCTTGCGGATTTCCTCTTCGAACAGCTGAACTGTCAGAAACAGGTCTTCATACAGTTGATCGAGAAAAGTTTTTGAAATTCCTGAATTGCTGTGCCTCATAGTTACTTCTATTGGCACATCAGCCTCGACCACGACGTCTACATACTGAGGTGTCCTTGGAACTAGAACTCTATATGAGAGAGAATGTTTATCGTTTTCAACGGTGACGTTAACATTTCTGAATTCTCTGTACTTTTCTTGTTGAAGCAAATAATTGCGCTTCAAGAATTCGGGGAGAAATTTTACGTTTCCAGGGGAAAGTTCCGTGTCGATGGTATATCTAACCCCATTTTTCCCAGTGGAGATTTCTGGCATTTCAAACCACTTAAAAGTTACCTGTAGATTACAGTTCATTCTTCTATTTCTTCGTTGCTAATTCAGCAGAGTTTCAATTGCTGTTCAGACTGGCTGGTAACCAATCATCTTTTTATGGCGTCATAATTTATAGAGGAGACTTCCAGAAACTTAGGTAGCCCTTACTCATGTGAGTAAAAACTTGAATTGTTGGAGTTTTGCTGGTTTCCTGTCTCGGTGTTGGTCTCCCTCTTTCACAGTTCTTCAATGAATCTGGAGTTATTGTTACAATTAATCTTTAGAGTGTTCCGTTGAATCATCTGCAAAAATTTTAAATATGCACAGATATCTTAAACTATTAATGTTTTAGGTGACTGTTTTTGGAGTTCCTTTGATGGCGAGTAAAATTCGAGTTAAATCAAATTCTCACCGTTGGGTTCGAAAAAGAAGCGACATAGATATTATGGCTAACATTTTGAATGCAGCTAATAAGAACACAAAGAAGACCCGTATAATGTATAGATGTAATCTAAGTCACAGCCAATTACAAGTTTACCTTAAAACCCTTCGTCAAATGGGATTATTGACAACCCACTCGAAAGAGGGTGCAAAGCTAAACTATTTTAAAACTACATCAAAGGGGTTAAAATTTCTTGAGACCTACCGCGCTCTCAAAAGCCTAATGACTTGAAATCTCTTCTTCAAGGCGTTGAATTTCCTCTAGAAATTCGAGTATTGAGGGTTGAAGTTTAACTCTTCTATCAGTTTTGTTTAGCTGAACAAAATTGTATTCCCCTAAGAAGCTGACAGCTATTTCTGCCTTAATTTTTGGCAGTGCAAGTTTTTTTGTGATTTCTCTCAAGTCATGCCACTTTCCGTCTTTAAGCAACCAAAGAATCTCGTCGATAGCTGACACTTATCATCCTCTAGAGAGGTGAGGTTTTGTCACAAAGCATAAATGTGTTGTGAATCTGCTTTTCATATTATTACTCAAAATCTTACAGAACACTGATGCAAATTTTATATATTCTAATTATAGAAGATAAATACAGAAAATTTGTAGGGAATTTCTTTTCCTATGTGTTTATATTCATGGATAACAATAGTCAGCCAACAAATCCGGGCACCTCACGAAACCCCAAAAAATTTGGCTCCGCAGGTGCAGGGAGGAACTAAGCAATGGAAAATAATGGCATAAAAGAATTCGTTGACGAGTTAAGGATCGATTGGAGAGATTTGTGGCAAAATCGGTTAGATGACAAAGTGAGAGCAGAGGGGATAGCTAACCAAAATTATTCGAAGCTGTTTATCGAGCGAGGAACAGTGATTATGGCAACAAGAGACTACAAGCCTCTAGAATTCTTCGATATAGTGGAAGAGTATCTTGGGTTTGACGTAGAAAAGGCAGTTCCTCCAAATGCAACAGTAGGCGGATGGGGAAAATTCATCCGAAATAACATACGCAAAAACAAAACCACAACAAGAAGATTTGCTCCGCCCAAACCAACTTCCAAAAAGGGTCAACAACAAAAGAAGGGCGGAAGAGGCTGGCTACACGCTAAAATGAGATAAAAACCTCTCACACGCAACAAGTTTTCCAGCGCTCGTTTCCAACAGACTTGATGTTCACTCGCCCTATCATAAACATCGTTTTTCGCTTTCTTTATCCTGAAAGGTTCGAAAGCAAAACTCGATCTAATTTCCATTGAAGCCACAATAGGATAATTGTAAATGTTGACAAACAAAATTTTGTTGAATCTATTGATGGCGGGCGGGACGGGATTTGAACCCGTGACCCCGAGCTCTCTCCCTTCCCTGTTAGGAGGCTTACACCGGCTATGCTTCTGCCGTTCGTGCCCTATCCTGGCTAGGCTTCGGTAGAAAGTTGAAGAAACCTTCTATACCCGCCCAGCGTTTTCCCGCCAAAACATTTCTTACACCTTGACTGTTATAACCATAACGCCATAAGAAAAGCAGCCCAACAACCCTTGAAACCCATAGACTCTCAAAAACAAGGCAAACGTGCTCTATAACAGGTCATAAGTTTCTGGCGGTTACACCATTATTTTCTGCTCAAGTAACATTTATGTCGAAGGTGCAGTGTGAATATTGGGTGGCGGGGGTACCCGAGCCAGGTCTAAGTAGTGGGTCAAATAGATCCCCTAGGAAAAGGGGGAGGACTTAAGATCCTCTGGCGCAGGCCTCCACGGGTTCAAATCCCGTCCCCCGCACCAGCCAATCTTTTGAAAGAGATTCAAAAACGGGTAACCCAACAATCATATTAGGAAACTAATAATACTTCATTGTTGAAAACAGTCTTTTTCTGAAAAAACAGGTAATACCTCATAACTGAAAGTGTTCTAGGTGACTAGCTTTACGCTCTCGGCGACTGTTTCCGCTCTCTTAAGGTTGTTAAGCAAAACATTGAATCGATAGGAACTTTTAGCGATTTTAAGCAACTGTTTCACTATATAATCTGGTCGAATAAAGAACCGTTGGTAACCATCATGGATCATCCGCTCAATCTCCTCAGCGGGCACAGCATCGGGCGAAACCTCAGACACCAAAACTCCTGGTTCCCAGTGTTTTTCTTCATCTAACAAGCCCTGCATCTTCAGTTCCTCCCAGATGTCGGTTCCTGGAAAAGTGGCTAAAATATTGAATTGGGGAATGTCCACCTGCAGCTTCTGCGCAAACTTTAGCGTATTCCGAATCTCTTGCCTCGTCTCATGTGGCGCCCCCAAAATAAACGAAGCCACTATTACATCTATACCTGCTCTCCTAGCTTTTCTAACCGCATCCAATGCCTGTTTGGGGGTCGTTCGTTTATCGTAATAATCCAAAACTTTCTGAGTGGAGCTTTCGATTCCAAAGTAAATCATTTTACAGTTAGCCCTTGCCATCTCTTGCAGCATATTTTGGGGGCAATTGTCAACTCTGCCTTCGGCAAAGAATTCCACGTCCACTCTCTCTTTCTTTAGCCTCTGGCATAGTTTGATCACTCTTTTGGGGTTCAAGGTGAAGTTGTCATCTACGAAAAGAAACTGTTTGTAACCTTGACTGGACAGAAGATGCAGTTCCTCAAGTATGTTCTCCACTGATCTGGATCGCCAGAGGTTTCGAGCTAATCTTCGGCATCCGCAGAAACGGCATTGAAAAACGCAGCCTCTGGAGGAGACGAAGCCGCTGAACTTTTTTGGTGCAACAACTATTCCAGCGGTGGTGTTGTGGTATTCTACGTCCAGCATTTCCCTGTCTGGAAACGGTAGGGAATCAACGTCCCTGATTAATGGCCTATCAGGAGTTGAAATTATTTGACCATTCCTTCGAAAGTTGATTCCCAAAACTTTCTTTAGGTCCCTCTTCTTATCCAAACTCTCTGCCAGTTCGAGACTAGTGTCTTCTCCTTCTCCCCGAACAATCACATCCACAAAAGGATATTTTTTCAGAATCCGCTCAGCATTAAATGTAGCATAGAAATTGCCGAAAACAGTGACGATGTCCGGGTTCTCTTCCTTCACTTTTTCCGCGATAAGCGCCGCTTTGCGTCCTGAACTGCTACATGTGGAAAAACCTAGGATTTCGGGATCCTCTTTTTTAACCCAGTCAACTGTGCCTTTCAAGGAATAGCCCTGTGCCGCCTCGTCTATAATAGAAACATCTATTCCCTCTTCTCTGAGGTAGGTTGCTATGTATAGCATGCCGAGGGGAGGGGCTGCTCCCACCATCTTCTTAACATCTTCGATAGGCAATTCAGGATTTGGACCCGGATTTATGAACGAGAACTTCATGCTGTACCCTTTTTCCAGTCCGTAACTTTTCTGCAGACGCATTTAAGTTTACTGTCAAATAGTAATCAAATCTCTAGCCCCAACGTGCTCCGAAAGAGGTTCTTCCAGGCTTTCATGGGTAATGCCAGTTTTCTATCATTTCTTTTGGTGCACCAATTTTTTCTTTTCCGTAACGGCACTGGGGCTTTGTTAGATGCCGCTGAGACCTTGGCGATGTAATGTAAAGCCCCGTCTCAAGTCCACGTTCTTCGTTAACTTCCAGTTTCTTTAGTTGTGAAGAACGAAAGCCACACTTGTCACACCTGAAACCCTGATTCTTTCCCATAGACTTCATTCTCCTCCCACATTCAGGACAACTTGGATTAACAAACGATGTTTTAGAAGCCAATTTTTGAATCCTCATTTTTTCAAGATTGATGGTCAACTGATGTTCTGAAGAAGAGGGGCGAACACCTCCGAAGACTTTCACGATGTCTCCAGCTATCAGTTTTCTTGATGTTCTGCAGAGACCTCCTGTAGGTTCATAGGCGGCGCAGTCCACTTCTCCTGTCTCATCTTTTATCGAAAAAATCACATGTCCGCCTTGAATTACTCGAGGTTCCTTGGATACCCTTCCCTGAGCAACCACCGGATTGTAGGGCTTTATCTCTCCTACGACGCTGACCTTTCGCAGGTGAGCGTCAGTTCCTTGGTTTGTGCGGAAAATCATCCATCTTTCAACTGGCTCCTCAAATACCAGCATTCCATATGCTTGCCTAACTGCTTCTGGAGTTTCGCCTCTGATTCCGCAGAGGATGGGGTCAGGTCCTCTTGGTGTAATGAGAATTCTGCCCGTTTCAGTATCTATATTCTTGAATGTTAGGGGAGAATTTGCATCCATCATTTTCACTGAAGAAGCTTGTACTCTGCGAGGTTCACCACAATTTTCTGGCATTCTATAAGATATAAACTCAAAAGTGTGGTCCCCACTTAAGTCCTCTCCGATGGCAGCTAAGCCTCCGATGATTCCCCTTCCCTTCTTGAATCCCGCAGCCTCAACATCGAACTCCTTAACAAGCCGTAAGGATTCCTCCATTTTTACTATGCGCTGTTCGGCTTTTTTTGCGAAGTCCTTGATTTTTTGGGGGATGTCTTCGAAAAGGAAGACAACCCCGGGGTCGGTTCCGCTGTAACTTAGTTTAGCGTTTGTCTCGATTGCGTCTATGGTTGTCTCTTTGATTCTGTCTACTGTGTCTTCGGGGCATTCTATTCTCAAGCAGAGAGCTCCGTTGCCTCGGGTCTTCCATGGAACATTGGGATTAAGCCTGATTAGGTTAGGGTAATCCAAGAAGGAGACGCCCATGAGACTTAATTTTTCGACGAGGAGGGCAGCTATGTGGGTGGTGCAGCCTCCTTTGGGTGAATCGGTGTCGTCGAATCCTATTTGCAGCTTAACCATTAGCTTCCGCTCTTTACCAGTAATTAAATTATTGAGCGGATAAGAATTTACACGTAAAGGTTATTTCTTTCGGATTGAAACGGGGATATAAAAGGGGGAGGTGGAGGCTACTTTTGTCCCTCGATCACTATCATGGTTAGGGTTGACCGAACTTTATCCAGTCTTCTCACATTCCATGTGACAATCTCTTTAAGTTTATCCATAGTATCTGCACCGACTTTAGCTACGACGTCGTAAACGCCATAAACCATGTAAGCCTCCTTCACTGCATCGATCTTCTTCAACTCATCTAAAACTTCATTTTCAGATCCTATCTCAGTATTTATCAACACGAAAGCCATAGGCATAAAACCATCTCTCCACAACATAATGATAGTTCCCGTCTCCCTAAATAATTTGCGGCTTTTTTGTCAAAAAAAGAGCCCTTTATTGTTTTTCGAGGTTTTCGTTTGGCTACTTGACGGCCAAGTTAAATAAAATCGACAAGTATAAAGAATCGGCTTGTGATGAAATAGTTGGTGATTGCTTCTCTTGCAGTGCGAAGTATGTGGTCGTCAAATATTCGGTGCCCCAATCAGGTCGATAATTGAAGGAGCAAACATGACTGTTTGCGCTGAATGTAGTAAACTAGGTTCTGGTTATTGGGAACCTAAGCCTCAACGCCGTGCAAAAAAGAGCACAAAATATCCGCCAATACAACCTTTCGCAAAAAGAAGACAACGTATGACTGTGCCTGAAACCTTGGAGCTTGTGGGCGACTTTGGTCAGCGAGTGAGACAGGCTAGAGAAGGGTTGGAACTGAGCCATGAGGATTTAGGTAGGAAGATCAGGGAGAAAGTTTCGGTTCTGCGAAAGATTGAAAGCGGTAAAATGGTTCCCGATCTAGTGCTTGCAGAACGACTAGAGCATGCGCTGAAAATTAAGCTTCGTGTGCCTCCTTCAGAACCTAAAGTTCAGCCTGTTTTGTCATCTAAACCACCTGGAAAAACCTTGGGAGACCTTATCCAGTTTAAGGTGAAGGAAAAGGAGGCACAGAAGTAACGAAAGCAATAATCGTTCAACGGCGGCTTGCCTCAGAACCTTCAAGCCTAGCTGAACTAAGAAGCCTCACTAATGCAGCAGGATACACGGTTGCAGGTTCCCTTGAACAGGTCAGAAAACGTGACCCTCGCTACCAGATTGGGCGGGGAAAAACAAAGGAACTAGCCGATTTGGTGAAAGAAACTGGTGCCGAGAAGATTATTTTCGATAACGACCTGACTCCTGTTCAAGCCTACAACTTGGCTAAGGTTACGGGAGTAATGGCTATTGACCGTTTTCAGCTTATC
>SMTZ1_10017519_pt1 | contig 12902 bp, 9 predicted proteins | sample DeeMarSWOR136_30_FD_25667 | JGI IMG/M metagenome (IMG submission 25667) | reverse complement strand
GATGTCGCCAACCCATGAACCGCCCATATCGATATTTCTCACGGGAGAGGAAGAAGCCGATGCTCAATGGGATGACCATGAGGAGATAGCCCGCGAAGCAGTTGCGGTTGAGAAAGGTCCCCGTGACTGAATGAATCCAGTCTGACCAGTCCACATAGAAGATGTGGCGGCGGCCGCTGAAGAATTCGAAATCCGATATCGGTTATCCGAAAGCTTCCAGTGGAGGAGAAAAATGAAAAGGCCCGCGAGGGCCAGCCACTGGAAGAAGCGGATTTTGGTGGTAAAGGGGAAAAGGGTGAGGGTAAAAGATGATTGAGGTTTAAGGTTTGAGGATTGAGGATGCGGCCCGATAGTGGATTTGACCGGATTGGGGTTTGAGGATAATAGCATTTCGGATTTCGGATTTCGGAATTCGGATTGAACGTCAGTTACTGGAGCGGTGACGGATAACTGATTACGGAGTTCATATGTCTTGGGGGAGATGATTTTTACTATCCCTGCTGGCAGGGGAATCATCTGGAGAAGAACAATGGCAAGGAAGAGGGAGAGGAGGATGGGCAATCGGATCGAGGATTGAGGAGCGAGGTTCGAGGCTTGAGGATCTGACAGGATTGAGGATTGAGGTTTGAGGATTTGTGACAGAAGTAACTTAATTGCCCAGAGGATGATGATGAGGAGGATGCCCAGTTCCATCAGGGAAAAGGCCCAGATCACCTGGGAGCCGAAGGCGATGGGGGTGAAGACCAATAGTAGTATAAGGAGGATTTCTATAGTGATTTCGGATTTCGGATTTCGGATTGCGGATTTCAATTTAGAACCTTAAGCTCATTTCGGATTGCGGACAAAGGCATTTCGGATTTCGAATTCGGATTTAAGACAAAAAATACATTTCGGAATTATGATTTTGGATTTCGGATTTTGGTTCGGGCTTTAGTTGATTTGCCGATACTCGTGAATATTGCCAGTAATTCTCCACATTCTTGCACCAATTGAGATCTTGCACCCTTATCCCCGATGTCAGTTTCTTCGCACAGTTCCAACCAGTAGAGAGATTCACTGCACTCCTTCTCTACTATACTAATTTTATGGGCAAAATCTGCACGGGATTCAGCCCGGTTTGCCTCACGGTAATTTGCACCAACCGAGGTTCCTGATTTTACTAACTGATAACCTAATACATCACATATTCGATTTTTCGGAAGCTTTGCCACAGACCGGATAATCTGGATAGCAAAGACCTTCGTTCGATCTTCGAGCTCTATTTTATCCAAGATTCACCCTGGACTGAAAACCTCGCTTAATGGGTGTTCGGATTTTTCTTAAAGTACTTTAGGTGCGGTTCTGCCGTATTGTTTGCTTTTGTTCCTTAACAGACCCTGAGCTGCCAATAACCAATAACTAATAACGGATAACCAGTAACGAATAACCGTTACCTATCCGGGTTCTGGTACGTTCGGTCTTTGGCCCTCCAGGATGGCTTGAGGGTAGTCGTTGACCATCCTGAGGGCCTCTTTTTCGCCCACGATTTTTCCTGCCGAACGGACAGCGGGAGAAAGGACCGGCGGCCTTCCATCGGTGGAATGGGCGTCGGAGGCAATGATGTGCACAATGCCTATTGAGAGCAACTTTTCGGCGAGGTGCCTTGCCTTGGGTCCAAATCCACCGGTCAAGCTCATAGCGGTAACCTGACCGAGACAGCCCATTCGGATCATTGCATAGTACCGTTTGAGGTTCAGTTGAACCTCCATATTCCTTTCCGGATGACTGATGATGGGGATGATCCCCCTCGAAATCAACTCATGGAGAACATCCTCCGCTCCATAAGGGATGCCGCCAAAGGGGAACTCGAGAAGGAGACATTTTCCCCTATCCCCGATCGTTGTCACCTTTCCGCCATCGAGTTGGGGAATGGTCTGTTCGTTGAGATGAACATCGGCCCCGGGAAGGATGAGAATTTCGGATTTCGAATTTCGGATTTCGGATTGAGTATTGGGGAGTTCGGATGAAGGCATTCCGGATGTCGGGTGCCGGGTGTCGGATGTCGAAATACTAGCGGATAACTGTTTACTGATAACTGAGTTAAGTTCTTGGACTTTGGTGAGGATCGAGGGGCGGTCATTTTGATAAAGGCCATTCAGGGTGTGAGGAGTGGCCACGATGGTCCTGATGCCATCACGATATGCGATCCGGCACATCTCAAGGGAGTCTTCGATGGTGTTGGGTCCATCATCAACTCCGGTAAGTATGTGAGTATGAAGATCGATCATCATCTCTGGGTTCTCGTAAATGCAATTGGTCTGAGTATCACCAGCCCTCTCATCGGTCCACTAAGGAGATTCCTGGGGCTTATAATCGAGAAAACGTATTTTTAGGGCTCCATCTTCCTTCACTAAGACCCAGCGGATATCTCCCCGCCAGACTTTCTTTTCCCCCCCCTCTTTCACTCTCTGATCTATTTCATAACGGCCCCATACTTCCACGGCGTTCTGGAAGATTTCGATCCTCATATCTTTAATGCGATAGCTGAGTTTCTCGCTTTGATCGAAAAAATCCGAGTAAATCTTTTTTATTTCATCAAACCCGTCCCTCTGATTCTGGACGGATCGGGGAGAGAATAGTGATAGAAGGGCGTCTATATCCTTCCGGTTGTATCGCCCTCTATATAGGGCAAAGAAGTGCTTGACCTCTGCCTCAGTGGCGATGAGGGGAGGGGGGGTGAGTTGGGATATCTCGTTTAGATGGTTAGGAGCGTTTGGTTCGTTGAGATCGTTAGTAACGTTTAGAGCGTTGGGTTCGTTAATATCGTTCGGAGCGTTAGAACGACCTAGAGCCTTGGGGGGTTTGGTAACCTTCGGTCTTTTAGATAAGGCAGCAACATTCTGGTTTTGATCGTTTCGAGCGTTTGGAACGTTAGGATCGTCAATCTGGTTTGTTTGGTTTATCTCGTTTATTCGGTTGATTTGGTTTTTTTGGTTTGGGGCGTTGGAGGCTTTGGTGACCTTGGGTTGGGTGCGTGTGCGAACGGGTTTCTGGGTTGTTTGGTTTATCTGGTTTGGAGCGTTAGGATCGTTAGAACGACTTAGAACCTTGGGGGAGTTGGGGGCGCTGGCAACACGTATTTGGGTTTTTTGGTTGAGAGCGTTTGGAGCGTTAGGATCGTTAATATCGTTAGGATCGTTGAGAGCGTTTAAAACGTTAGGAGCGTTAGAACGAGTTAGCACCTTAGGGATTTTGGCAGCTTTGGGTTTGTTGGATAAGGCGACGGCCTTTCGGTTTATTTGGTTTGTCTCGTTGGTTTGGTTTATCTCGTTTATTCGGTTGATTTGGTTGGTTTGGTTGGGTTGGGTGGGAGTGTTGGGGTCGTTTGGAGCGTTGGGAGCGTTTCGGACGTTAGGTTCGTTGAGATCGTTAGTAACGTTTAGAGCGTTGGGATCGTTAATATCGTTAGGAGCGTTAGCTTCGCTTAGAGCGTTAGGAGCGTTGAGATCGTTAGTAACGTTTGGAGCATTGGGAACGTTTAGAGCGTTCGGATTATTTTGATCGTTAAGAACCTTGATCCGGAGGCGGGCGACAGCTATTTGGCTTATCTGGTTTGTTAGGTCTAATTGGCTTGTTTGGCGCGATCTTTTGAAGTAGAGTACACTCAGGATGAGGAGGATGAGCAGAATGGCCGGGGGTATAATCATCCTCTGGAGATACATATTTCTCTTTTTCCGATGATAGTTTCTCTCGAGATCATAATGCGCTCGTACGGAGGGATGTTTCAGCACCCCGTAAGCCTCGTTGATCTCTCTTACTCTCTGGTCTTGCTCTGCTCCGTTTCTTCCCTTGTCGGGATGAAATTTTCGCATCAATTCGATCCACCGAGCATGGATATCTTCTGGAGATGCGGTTGCCTTTAAACCGAGGATCTTGTAATAGTCTTTCATGGTCTTAGTCCCGTTGAGATGGTTAAGAGCGTTAGGTTCGTTAATATCGTTAGGATCGTTCAGAGCGTCACGTCGGTTTATCTGGTTTATTCCGTTTATTTGGTTGCAAATGCTGATAACTAATTACGGATGACGGATAACTGATAGCCAATAACCGTTAACGAATAACCAATGACTAATAGCTGACAGCTGATAGCTTACTCCTAGTCAGTTATCTCTGTAATTTGGATGTTGTCCACCCAGACAGTTCCGGCGATGAACCGGTCGAACTTTTCGGTCCTCGCTCTTCTCACCCTGATCATGCCCCCCTGGGATAGGGGTGGAGTCCGAAAGGGCACGGTTAACTCCTTCCAGCCGTTGTCCCCGATCAGGGACTCCGATGCCCCGTAAAACCGCGGGCCCAACCCCATAACCTCTATCTTGAGGCCACTTTTCGTGGTCACGCGGTCCGTTTTCATATGGGCCTTGAGCAGGTAATCGGTATCGGATTTCAATGCCACGTGTTGATAGACGTGGTGAAAATCGACATTTTCCTTGCCATTGAAGGTGATCTTCAAGGAGCTCTTTCCCTCGAAGGCGATCGAATGATCGAAGGAGACTTCGGCCCCAGCAACGGTTCCGATTCTCCAATCGAAACCACCACCCAAGACCTTCTCCCTTTCAAACCCACCGTTCGTAATGGCGTTTCCATTGGAAGGAACCGTAATCCCTTCCTCTTGGAGTCTGGCCTTCCAGACCTGAGCGGCCTCGGTAAACTCCCGACGAGAGATGAGGAAGTCGATGTGGCGGATCGCCTCGCGACGGTCGGCCTTGTAGCCGAGGGATACCAGCTTCGCCCAGGCTTTCTTGGCCGATTTGGTATCCTTGATCCCATAGAGGTAGGCCAGGTATTGATTCAGCGAGGAGGGATCTTTCGGGATCAGTCTTTCGAGGATAAAGTCAGGCTCATCGACGGCTTTTCCCCAGACCTCGTATACGAGCGTGCTCTGGTTTGGGTAATGGGCCAGGATGTAGGAAAAGTGGGGAAGGGCCCTTTCAAGTTGGCCCTTCTGCAGCAGGAGGTTTCCCGCAACCCACCTCCCTCGGTACGAGGTGGGAAAGACCAGGATGGCATTTTCCAGAGAACGGTCAGAGGCACCAGCTTCTCCCATCCTCTGATAGATCCGGGCAAGATGGAGCCAGTATTCCTGCTCCAGGGGGTTTTTCTCGATAGCCTTCTGGAAATACTGGGCCGCCTTTTCCAGGTCGACCTGGAGGAGATCCCACTGATGCAGGACCCCTAATTTTTGAAAGGGGTCAGGGTTGGACGGATCGATTCTCGCTGCCTCGAGGAGGCTTTCCCTTGTATAGGCTCTCTGGGAGAGGGATATTCCCCTCCACGTGGAGATGATATGGTAGGCTATGAAGATTGAGGCGGTGATGATTAGTACTGAAAATATCAGGCGTTTCATTATTCGTTTAGATCGTTAGGTTCGTTTTGATCGTTTTGATCGTTAAGAGCGTTTAGATCGTTCATATCGTTTAAATCGTTAGGATCGTCTATTTTGTTTATCTGGTTTATTTGGTTTGTCTGGTCTTTCTCGTCTGTCTCGTCGATTTCGTCTGTCTGGTCTATTTCGTCAATCTAGTCCTTTTGGTCTATTTCGTTTATTTGGCCTCAGCCTTACCTTAACCTTAACCTTAACCTAAACCTAAACCTTTCATTTGTTTCGTCAGGTTTTCTGGGAATTTGGTGCGTTTGTGGAATCTGGTTGTTTATTTGATGCTTTACTTGACCTATAGGGAAGTTTCTTCTTTCTTCCATCCTTTCCGTAGTAGTAGTGGTATCGGTAGTAGTAATATCCATAATCGCTCCGGCCGATATCGACCTGGTTGATCACGACCCCGAGAATTTTGGCGTTCACCTGATGGAGGGCGTCTTTTGCGCGCTGGAGGGTCTCACGGGGGGTTTTCCCTCCCAATACGACCAGAAGTGTTCCATCCACAGAGGCGGAAAGGATGATGGAGTCCGCGAATCCGAGCACCGGGGGTGAATCGAGAACGATGTGATCGAACTTCTCCCCGAGGAATTGCATCGTGGTCTTGAAGATGGTCGAACCCAACAATTCCGACGGATTGGGGGGAATGGGGCCGGAGGGGATGTAATAGAGATTTGGAATGTTTGCCTTTTTAATAATCGACCGCAATTCCGCATTGCCGGAGAGGAAGTTGGAGAGCCCAACACCGTTTTCCTCCCCAAAGACTGCATGAACCCTCGGTTTTCTCATGTCCGAATCGATGATGAGCACCCGGGCCCCTGTTTGGGACAGTGCTATGGCCGTGTTGATCACGGTGGTGGTTTTTCCCTCAGCAGGGTTGGGACTGCTGATGGCTATCAGCTTCGGGGGCTTCTCGGAGAAAGAAAGGAGGATGGAGGTCCTTACATTACGGTAAGCCTCGGATAGCATCGATTTCGGATGGCCGAAGGTGACCAGTTCGACGGGATAGACAGTTCCCTCCTCCAAACGCCTTCGCCTCTCGTAGGAGATCTCCGGGATCATACCAAAAGAGGGCAGCTGAATCAGTGCTTCCACATCTTCAGGCGTTTTGATGGTGTTATCGAGGTACTCGAAGAAAAAGGCGAGGCCAAGTCCGAGGAAGAGGCCGACGACGGAGGCAAGAAGGAGGTTGAGTCGTTTATTGGGTTTGAAGGGTTCCGTAGGTAATTCGGCCCCATCGACTATCTGGATGTTGCTTGCAGTGATGCCGGCCGATACCCCCGCCTCCTTCATCCTCTGGAGAAGGGCATTGTAGAGATCCCTGTTGGTATCGGCCTCGCGCTTGAGGATATTATACTGAATGGCCTTCTGCTTCATTTCCATGGCCTTGGTCTTTTGCCGTTTGAAACTCTCCCGGAGAAGGGACTCCCTGCGGAGGCTTGATTCATAGTCGTTCTTGATGCCACCGATGATCCTACCCATCTCGGCGTCGAGGCGTTTCCGGATGGTCTCCATCTGGTTTTTGAGGCGGACCATCTCCGGGTATTCGGGTTTGAAGGTCTCCGAGCGCCTCATGTACTCGGCATCGAGCTGGATGGAGGCCTGTTTCAGCTCCTGAATCAACTTATTCTCCAGGATGGGAGGAAGGGAATCGTAGTTATGATTCCTGGCCTGCTTATAAAGGGCCTCCTTAGCAATCCGGTCTGCTTCGGCCTTGGTCAGGGCCTCATTCAGTTCGGTGAGGCGCTGCATGGTGACATTCTCTTTCTCCTCAAGGGAGACGATATCGTGTTTAGAGGCAAAGGCCTGGAGGCTCTCATCAGCCCTTTCCACCTTGGCCTTGAGCACTTCCAGTTGTCCGGTCAACCAATCCTTGGCCTCTTCTGTCGCATTAACCCGGGTCTCCAGGTTCTGCCTGACGTACTGTTTGGCCAGGGCGTTGGGCACCCGGCCAGAGAGTTCCGGGTAGTGGGAATCGAAGTGGATCTTCACGAGACGAGTGTTCCTTATGGGCTCGATCTTCACCTTCTTGAGAAAGCCGTTGATGAGGAGGCTCTCCTTGTCATTCCCGGATGAATCCTTATCGGAGGAGGTGAAGAGGCCGGAGAAGAAATTCACGATATTGGATTTCCATTTCTGAAAGGGGGTTTGGGGCTGGGGAAGAAACTCGGGGTGTTCGGAGAGCTTCAGGAGATCGGTGACCCGTCTTGCAAGGTTGCGGCTCTCGAGGAGTTTATACTGCGTCTGATAGTAGTCCCTGTCCATCGTATTGACGGCAAAAATCTCCTTGAAATCGACAATCTGGGGGTTCTCCTTGTTGATCTGGATTGTGGTCGTCCCCCTGTAGATAGGCCTCATGGTGAAGGTGCCCACGGCCGTCGTTACCACCACGATAAGGAAGAAGGCGATAATCGTCCACTGTCGCTTTCGGATGACCTTCCAGTAGTCCCGAAGGTTGACCTCCCGTTCTTCTTGGGGAGGGGGTTGGTAATACCCCGATGGTGGGAGTTGATAATACTCATCCGGAGGAAGCTGTCTCATCTCATCTCCCTTTGTGTTAGAGGGATCCGAGGGAATATCCCATTCCAAAGATGCCCCTGACCGTATCCCGGATCCCGATCAAAAAGGCTTTCATACCGTGCCGGGGAACGATGATGATATCGTTCTCGTTGAGGTAGGGGTCTTCGTTCTCTCCCTTCTGAATTGCATAGATATTGAAGGAAAGGACCTCCTTTCCGATGCCCTTTTCCGAGTATCGAAAGATCTTGGTCTCGGAGCCGTTGGCCTGGGGTTTTAGCCCTGCTGCCAAAACGATGGCCTGACTGAGAGTCATCCTCTTTTTCCCGATGGGGAAACCGCCCGGTTTTATCACTTCGCCGCCCACGAAGACCTTGCCCGAGATCGGGATATTGAGGACATCGGCGTGCATCAGGGGCACATTGAGGGTCAAATCGCCCTTGATGAGTAACTCCTCGAGGTCGATGACAAATGTTTGGGGTCTACCTTGATTGGGACCCTTCCCCCCCTCGAGGGCCTCGGGGGCTTTGCCCTTCTCGAGAGCCTCGAGGGCTTCGCCTTCGGCTGCTGGAGGCCGTATGAGAAAGAGCAGATGGCCGGCATCATCTCTCACGCCCCCTGCCATGGCCAACATATCCAGGACCGTTTTCTGGCCGGTGACCTCGAATACCTTGGGTTCCTTGACGGCGCCAATCACTGAGATACGCTGACTCCGGTACTCTCTAATGAAGACACTGACCTGGGGGTCCTGTAGATATTTCTCTGCCAGCAGTTCCCTGAGCTCTTTTTCCACTTGATTGGCCGTCAGGCCCTTCACCCTCAATACCCCGAGGAGGGGAAGGCTGATATTGCCCTGGGAGCTAACCCTCACAGTCTTGTTTAACTTCTCCACCTCGAAGACGGAGATTTCGATGAGATCCTCTGGACCGATTTTGTAATCACGATAAGGATCCCTCTTCGATGAGAGGCTGCTCATCAGGATCCTCTCATTCATTGCCCTTACCTGCCTGGAGGATTCGATCTCTGTTCTTGTCTTTTCTGGAGATACGATCTGTTCTTTAGGAGTTGGACGTGAGACACAGGAGACGATGAGGAGAATGAGGAAGAGAGTGAAGGGGAAAAAAGTAGGTATTCTCCTTATTATATTCAAAACAATCCTCCCATCCCACATGAAAAAAAAATCCCAGACAGGTCATAGCCTTTGCCCCTGGGGACCTCATCTAGTAAGTAATTAAGTGGCTATGCATTTTGCTTACGGTGACGTGACTCTCTTACCATCGTCGTCTTGAAAAGCGAGCGCAATACCCAATCCTAGTCCTATAGTGGCCAAGACGCCTAGCACCCAGTATGTAGTAGTGCTTACCTCAGGTACTCCCTCCACGGGTTCACCTACCTGCGCCAGCATCTGCCTTTGCCCTCCCGAAGCCGCGGTCGAGGGTATCGTCACCGACTCTCTGGACGGGAGCGCGGCCAAAACACCGCGATCCTCGTTCTGAATGGACAGGGGCCCGCGAATGCTCTTTACCGTTACCGCACCATTGGAATGTAGGATAATCGAACCAACGGTCTCTTCGCTCGTTGGAGGAACCAAAGGGTCCTTGGCGGCCTGCAGCCGAAGGGACTTCCCGATGGACAAATTGGCCACCCTGAAGCTCATATCGGCGCCAGAAGGGATGCGGAAGGAGACCCTTCCTTGAAAGAGGTGGAATTGGTCATCCCCCTGAAAGGAGAAGAGGCTGCTCCGTTCCACCTCGATCCGGATGTCTTTGGCCACGACAATGAGGGCTACCCCCTTTCCAGTCTTAATCCTGACCCCTTGAAACACCGGAAACTGGATGGGTTCGACGTCTTTCCATACGTTTTCCCTTGCCTCAAACTTCACCTCGCCACTGGAGGTCATTTCCCCAATGGGGAGGCCAGTTTCGGTCGCCTCCGCAACCGTTGTCGGGAATCCACCGGTGAGGAGCAAGAAGGAGAAACAGAGAAAATAGATGAATAATTTGGGAGCAATTCCCTTTTTCATAGTAACCTCCGGCGTTCATTGCAGAATACAGTGCCTTTCTGTCCTACAATACTTCCCTGTTCCCCGAGTTTAAAGAAATACCAGGGCCTTGTCAAGCACTTTTTCCCTCGAGATAAAGAGATTATACTCGGGTGCTTGGGTACTTGGGTTGCTTGGGTTCATTGAGTTTCTTGGGTTGAGAACGTTTAGAGCGTTAGGTGCGTTAAGATCGTTAGGAGCGTTTTGATCGTTTAGAGCGTTAGGTTCGTTAAGATCGTTAGGATCGTTGAGATGGTTTAGAGCGTTTATATCGTTAAGATCGTTTAGATCGTTTTGGTCGTTTGGATCGTTAATATCGTTAAGATCGTTCTAATTTGGGGCTATAGGCCAGGGGCGATGGGCGATAGGCAAGAGGGCTAGGGGCGATAGGTAGGAACGTTTAGATGGTTTCGATCGTTAGGAGCGTTAAGATCGTTGAGATCGTTAATAACGTTAGGATCGTTGATGTGGTTAGGAACGTTTAGAGCGTTGGGAGGGTTGACTGGTTGGCGGCGGTAACGGCGAAGTGCGGCAGGGAAGATGAGGAGGAGAAGGAGAAGCAAGAAAAGTAATGTTGGGGAGGACCTTGTTTTATTGAATGTGTTAAATAATGAGCTCATTCCAACCAATGGGAGGAGAGCTTGCCGGGTAAGAAATTGTAGCGGACCATATTCCCCTATGTAATTTGCTATGCGAGGACTAGATTGGTAATAAATTTGGATACATTTCCTTCCGAGGAAGTTCGGAGTCAGAAATTCATCCCTGAAGTCTCGAAGGATTTTGACATGGGGATTGAGATATGAGCCATAGGCCGCCGTCGCGATGAAGCAACCCCATTCCGCATACCAATCCTCCGAATCGGTTTGCCCATAAGAAGGGTCTGGGGTAGATGTTCCTGGCTTGGAGACCCCGCTGACCTCATCTGAGAAATCGCTTTCGTTACCTGAAGTGTCATACGCCGTGAGGGACAAATAATATCGCCTATCGGGCTCCAAACCCGATAAGCTACAGGAGGTGACATTTCCGACATTGGTCGCTTGGTCGTAATTTCCAGAGGATTTGCCGTAATAGATGCGGTAGCCCGCAAGGTCGGGCTCATGGTTAGGATCCCAGGATAAGGCAAGAGAACCCGCAAGGACGTTGAGCGGTAGGAAGATACATTGCGTTGGAATGAGAATGAGGAGAAGAAACGGGAGGTAACTCTCCCTACGTTTTCCCATAGTGAAATCCCCCTCACTCCGAAAGGTTTCATTCGCCCGACATATATCGGGTATCGAATCAAACCTCCTAACAGCAAATTGCGAGCCATCGTTGAGCCCTCGTCAAAATAATATAAAATGGATCAAAATATTCTATAGATAACATTAAAGCCAGGTTATTACTCCTTTTGGGCACTCAAACACTTCGGAGAACCCAATGAACTCCTTTAAGCTATTGATATCAGGAGTGAAATTTGTGAGAAGATTGGTGGTAAGGGAAGGGAAGTTAAGTTAGGGCAGTAATTACAAATTTGTACTTTGGTACAGAAATGTAACGAAATAATGGGAAAGCTCTTTGAGGCGCTTCAGCCAAGGAAATTCATAGTATTAGGGTTGGAGGCTCCAATGAAATAATTGTACCGGAGCATTGCAACTGATAATTTCCTCATTTCTATTTTTTGAGATGATTTTAATAAGTTAAGCCTTTTTCTCTTCTCTTATTCCCGGCTTTCCACAGTGTTGGGGTATGGCTTTTGGGGTGACAAAAGTGGTTGGAATTGATAGGGGGAGAAAGGGTTACCTATTCTGGCGGAAGTAGAAGGGGAGTGTAATCGTAAAGATGAGGAAAGGACAGAGGGGGAGGAGAAGGAACGTTGGTGATGCCGTCGTTTTAAGAGATAATGAGCTCATCCCTATCAGCGGAAGTAGAGCTTGGCGGGTAAGAAACCGCAAAGAGCCATATTTCTCTATGTGGCTTGCTACGCGAGGACTGTATTGGTAGTACAAGCGGACACATTTCCTTCCAAGGGAGTTTGGAGCCAAAAGTTCATCCCTGAAGTCTCGAAGGATTTTGACATGGGTATTGAGATATGAGCCATAGGCCGCCGTCGCGATGAAGCAACCCCATTCCGCATACCAATCCTCCGAGTCGGTTTGTATCGGGGGAGGGTCCGGGTTAGAGACATCGCTGACCTCCCCTGAAAAATCACTCTCATTCCCCCAAGTATCATAGGCCGTGAGTGCGAGGTAATATCGTGTCTCTGGTTCTAAGCCCCTTACCGTATATTGGCTAACATCCCCTACATCAATGGCAGCATCATAATCCCTGGATCGGGTCCCATAATAAACTTTATAACCAGCTAGATCATATTCTGTGTTGGGGCTCCATGCGAGAGTCAATACGCTTGCGGCTAAGCGAGAAGGGAATAAGGCCAATAGTGCCAACGAGACCAAAAGAATACAGGTAACGATCTGAGTTTTTCTGAAAGGATTCATGATAAGCGAGCATTATCATAATCCTTTGAGCTTTTCAGGTCAACCAGGAAATATTGCAATAAAATGTTTTTTGACGATAATTCCCGTTTTTCTTTTAAAATGTCTTTTTCTTGGATAAACGACTCGCTTGAACCGGAGGATGGATGTTCACCGTTCAGAAGGAATAATCGCGTCCGATTCTCCCAGGGATGACGCCGTAGACCTCTTGGTGAATAGGCATCAATTCTTAAGCGGGTGAAAGAAAGAAGATGAGGCCAATGGGGGGGCGGAAGGAGTTAGAGGTCAGAGGGGGGAGGTTAGAGGGGAGAGGCGAGAGGTAAGAAGTAAGAGGTAAGAGGTAAGAGGTAAGAGGTAAGAGGTAAGAGGTAAGAGGCTGGAGGCAAGAGGCAAGAGGGGAGAGGCTAGAGGTGAGAGGTGAGAGGTAAGAGGTAAGAGGTAAGAGGTGAGAGGTAAGAGGCTAGAG
>SMTZ1_10032000_pt1 | contig 12904 bp, 14 predicted proteins | sample DeeMarSWOR136_30_FD_25667 | JGI IMG/M metagenome (IMG submission 25667) | reverse complement strand
CGGCAGTGATCCTGGCCCGTGTATTCGTACCTCTCTAGACGCCTCCCCTGTGAGAGCCCGCGCAGCCCTTTGGCATCATCTTCTGCATACAGATCGAGGGAAAGAATTGATGTCTGAGCCTAGGAGACGTAACCTCGTGATCATGGGTGGGAAGCCCATCATGAACTACGTGGTGGCGTGCCTCACCTTGTTCAACGACGGCGCCGAAACCGTGCTGATACGGGCCCGGGGCAAGCACATAAACAAGGCCGTCGACATGGTGCAACTCCTACGCAGGGTCTTCCTCAAGGACGCCGTCATCAAGGACATAAGGGTAGGTACCGATACCTTGACGCGAGACGACGGAAAGGAAGCCCAGATCTCCATAATAGAGATAACGATGTCTGTATAGAAGTCAGTTTTTTAAGGCTGACGGCCCACCCTTCAACCGAAGGGATCAGGATTGTCTTATCCAAAGATCAAAGTAACTCCGCCGGGCCCGAAGGCGAAGAGGATCGTCGAACGGGACTACGCGGTTATCTCACCGAGCTTCGGAAGGGCGTACCCCCTCGTAATCGAGCGAGGCGAGGGAAGCATAGTAGTCGACGTGGACGGCAACGAGTTCATCGACATGAACGCGGGGCTTGCGGTCTGCAGTGTAGGCCACAGCCACCCCAAGGTGGTCAAGGCCATCAAGGACCAGGCAGACAAGTTCATCCACTACAGCTACACCGACTTCTACTACGACGACTACGTCGACCTGGGGGAGAAGCTGCACGACCTCGTACCTGGTGACCACAAGAAGAAGTTCTTCTACGGAAACAGCGGCGCGGAGAGCATAGAGGCGGCCATGAAGGTGGCGCGCTGGCACACGGGCCGCCAGGGTTACCTTGCCTACATAGGCAGCTTCCACGGTAGGACCCTGGGCGCAGTCAGCCTCACAGCGAGCAAGCCTTACCAGCGGGCGCGGTTCGCGCCGTTCATCCCGGGTGTGGAGCATATCTTCTACCCGTATTGCTACAGGTGCCCGTTCAACCTCGAGTATCCGAGCTGCGGCTACGCGTGCGTGGATTACATCGACGAGTACATGTTCCACCGCTACGTGCCGCCAGAGGAGGTGGCGATGCTCATCGCCGAGCCCATCCAAGGGGAAGGCGGCTACGTCGTGCCCCCGGACGGCTACTTCCCGAGGCTCAAGAAGCTTCTGGACAAGTACGGAATACTGTTCGCATCGGACGAGGTTCAAGCAGGCATAGGAAGGACAGGTAAATGGTTCGGTATAGAGCACTTCGGCGTGGTCCCCGACATCGTCTGCATGGCCAAGGGCGTAGCCGCAGGCATGCCCCTCGGCGTCATGGCGTCCCGTGCAGACATCCAGGACTGGAAGCCTGGCAGCCACGCGAGCACCTTCGGCGGTAACCCTGTGAGCTGCGCCGCCGCGCTTGCCGTGCTCGATGTAATCAAGACGGAGAACCTGCTTGAGAACGCCCAGAGGCAGGGCAAACTCATCAAGGAAAGGCTCAACGAGATGAAGGAAAGGCATCCCATGATAGGGGACGTGCGCGGCAAGGGCCTCATGGTCGGCGTCGAGCTCGTCAAGGACAAGGCCACGAAGGAGTACGCCCAGAAGGAGACCGGGGACGTGATGATGGAATGCTTCAGGAACGGCCTCGCCATTGTCAACTGCGGCATAAACATCATACGATGGATGCCTCCTCTCACCATAACAACCGATCTGGTGGAGCCGGCTCTAGAGATCTTCGAGAAGAGCCTTACAAAGATCGAGAAAGTAAAATAACCCCTTTTTATTCGCTTTACTCTCTTTCAACTATTATCTTGGTGAACGTCCCGCTGCTGACCTGGATCAAGCCGTCGAAGGGTTCCCGCACGTTCATATACTCGAGCCTGATCTCCGCGCCTGCCGTCAGGTCCATCGCGGCCTCGGCGTGATCCCTCCAGAGGCTCACCCTCGCCTCGCCGGTGCCGTCGTCTATTCGGAAGTTTGTGACCGTGGCTGGGCCCCGAATGGTCTCTATGTCCCGTTGCACGGGGTCGTCCAGCAGCTGGCCACGTACTGTGACGTTCCTCTGGCCTTCCCTGAGGTCGACGACGCGGGTGATCTTGCGCTCTATCTCGGGGAGATCCACTTCGAGGTCGTCGGGGTCGATGTGGACGCGTCCGCTGCGGCCGGCGTTGAGGTCTATGCCGCCGTAGCCGGCCCGGGTGTAGCCGTTCTCGACGACGACTACGCTGCCCTCCTCTATCTTGTCGACCAGATCCACGTCGTCGTCCCAGAGGCTGAGCCGGACAGTGCCAGTCTCGTCCTCTAGGAGCACAGAGACGACCCTGCCCTCTGAGCCGTCGCGTCTGACGAACTCCCTCTGCTCCCCTACCTGGGTGGCTAGAGCCGCTACGTTTACGCTGCCTACACCCTCACGGAGGTCGCCTATCTTGGTCCAGAAGGGCACGGGCTCTTCGGGCTTGACGCCGTGCTCCACTTCGATTATCTTGGTATCCCAGCCCACGTGGACCTCGGGGCTGCCCATGTTGCCGGTGCGGGCGCTCCCGGCGACTACTCTTATGCGTGTGCCCTTCTCGATGCCGCCATACTCGTCGACCCTGTCGTCCCAGAGCACCAGGTTCATCCTGGCGCCGCCCTCCTCGATGACGAGCCTGCTTACCCGTCCCTCGCTGCCGTCCTGCCTCACGAAGGTGTTCACAGGGAAGCTGTCCACGACGACGCCCTTGAGGTGGACGGTGCCCTCGCGAAAGATGCCTGCGGGGGTCACGAAGAACGAGTCCACGGCGGGGAAGTCCTCGTCCACGGCGTCCATGGGCTCCATGAACATCTGGCCCCTGTTGCCCATGTTCACCTCTATGTTGCCCCTGCGCTCCCTGCTGTAGCCGTGGAGGATGCGGATGATCTTGCCCGGCGACAGCTTGCTGGCCTCCACGTGGTCGGCCTTCTCGTCCCAGAACACCACTGTGACTGTGCCTGTCTTGTCGCCCATGATGATCCTCAGCACCTTGCCCTTGCGCTGGTTGTCGCGGTCGAAGGTGTGGCTCGGGAAGACGTGTATGACTCGGCCCGTGAGGCTTACGTCGCTGAGCCCAGTTGTCAAGTCCCCTATCTTGAGCTTCGCCTCTATCTTCTCTCCGGCGCCGTTGATTCCTAGGTTGCTCGCCACCAGGTGTGCGGCCGCCTCCTCAGTGAGGAGCCCCGCCGCCTTGGCGCGCTCCTCGTCTATCAACTGTCTCACGGCGACCTCGGTGAGGTTGGGCTTGAGCCTGAGTATACGTTTAATGATGTCGTCTATAGACATGGGGCTCAGAATGGAATGGGGTCGACACGTATAAGGCTATTACTCGACCCGTTTATCGGTCTCGGCGCTGTACATGTACATGAAGGCCAGGGCGAGCGCCGCGACGCCCAGAACGAAGACGAGCTTCTGCACGAAGTCAAAGAGCACCTCTATGGTCATCAGCAACACTAGAAAGCGTCTCTCCTTAAAGGTTTAGCTCTGATCCAATACAGCGTACTCCTTCCAGATGTCCATGAGCTCTTGGTAAGCCTCGTCGTCTTCGGGGACAGTGTCGTAGTGACGCAGAGCCTCCGCCAGCCTCTGGGCGAGCACGTGGTAGCAGACGGCCACCTCCTGGTCGAGAACCCTGAAGTAGAAGTCGCTGCAGCTGCAGTACCCTGCGTGGGGGTAGATCATGTACTCTGCGTTGTTGCCGATGGCGATCCAGATTTCTCTATCGCTTGACGCGGTTCTCCGTCACCATCCTCCATGCCCGGGTGAACCTGTCACCGAAGGAGGCCATGAGCCGCTTCCAGTTGAACCGGGACAGTTCCCTGCGGGTCCTGACCTCGCTCAGAACCTGCTCCAGGACGAGGTGCTCCTTCAATGGCGCCGACATCAAAATGAACTGGGCCTTACTACTCTTAATTGTAGTGCACTACGCGCGGCACGTGAACCCTTAAAACCCCGCTACGCATGGTGATCCGAGTATGATCCGCCTGCTGACGCCCCACCCCGCGTTGATGGTCGAGTCAGGGGAGCGCGTGTTGCTGGCGGCTGACCTCCACCTGGGAATAGAGTATGATCTGGCCAAGCAGGGCATCAACATACCCTACCAGTGGACCAGGATGCTTGAGGAACTCCTGTCCCTACTTAAAGAGAATAAGCCAGATAGGCTGATACTGGTGGGTGACGTCAAGCACGGTGTCCCAGCCACCAGCTTCCAGGAGAAGCGTGAGATACCCCGGTTCTTCGAGGCTCTCCTCGACGAGGTGGACTATATAGATGTGACCAGGGGCAACCACGACGCCAACATACAGAGGTACCTCCCGGAGGGGGTTAGCCTCCACTCCTCGAAGGGCGTCATAATCGGTGACGGCTTCCAGGTGGCGTGCCTCCACGGCCACGCCTGGCCCCCGCCGGAGATAATGGCTGTGGACTGCGTCGTGATGGCCCACAACCACCCCACGGTGATGCTGAACACGCCCCTCGGCATAAGGGTGACCGAGAGGGCTTGGGTGCGGGGGAGATGCGACCCGGAGAGTCTCGCCAAGGCGTTCCTCGAGCAGGACAACTTGAAGACGGATGGGGATCCGCTTAAGGCGTTCAAGGAGAACTACCTCGTAGAGCCTGGCAGCCCCGAGATCATCATAATGCCCATGTTCAACGACCTCCTGGGCGGGCTGCCTGTGAACACGGAGTCGCCCAAGAGCCTCCTGGGACCCCTCTTCAGGACCGATGCGGTGAACATGGACGACTTCGACGTATACACCCTCGACGGCACCTACGTAGGCAGGGTGGGGTTCCTGAGGCGGAGGCTTGAGTCGTGGTAGTGTGTAGGCTGCGGCTACATACTTGATCTTTTACAGATAACCATGGATCATTTAACAAGCCCTAGGGTGTTACCGGGGCCGAGCCAAGCAGGTATTGCCATTGGGACCCCTTAACGGGGTTCTTCCTTCCCCTTCCTGTATGCTTCGACGCACATGTGGCAACGGCTCACGTATGAACCGTCTAGCTGACAGGAGCCCTTCTCGTAGATCTCCCGAAGCCGGGGATTATTCCATGCCCTCTCCAACACAACGCGTAGGCTTTCCTCCTCGAGGTTCCCGATCACTGTGTCTCTTTGGGCCCCGAGTGGGCCGCAGCAAGGCATCACGTCGCCGTTTGGCAGCACGCCGATGTCGGTTAGCACCTCTCTACAGGGCTCGCTCTCGACGGGTATGTGCTTCAACTCGTCTCTGTGAATTTTTTCGCCGCGGCCGACGGGGGCGAAGTGCGTCTCCATGGCGAGGGCGCTGGGATTGGAGACCTTTTCCGCGCCAAGCACCTGGATGCCGGGGTCCCTCAGGATCTCCCCGATTCTGTCCGCCGTGATGACGCTTCCCTTTTTGATGGCTATCATCAACACAGGCTTCAGATCGAGCCACTTGGCCGCCTCGAAGCAGCTCCTCACCCTCTCCAAGGGTATCATCTCTTGGTGAAAGTCGTCGACGCTCATGTTCAGTGTCTCCAGCCCGGTGTCCTTGAGGGGAGACAGCAGCTCTAGGGCCTTCTTCCTGCTCGTCGCCCAGTTGCAGTTGGTGACCGCCTCGCTGAGCAGGCCCCTGCTGGAGGCGTACGCGGTGAGGCCCCGGAGGAGGCCGTAGGCTAGGAAGGGCTCGCCGCCTGTGAAGCTCACCCAGCGGGCGCCGTTGGCCGCGGCCTCGTCGACGTACCTCTTCGCCTGTTCAAGCGTCATGGTGGCTTTCCTGTCTGGGGATGAGCCGAACCAGCAGTGGCGGCACGCGACGTCGCATCTCTCTGTCAGGAGAAGCCCGATGCGGAAAAGAGGAGGATTGGTCATCTCGGCTACTTCAGATCGGCAAGGATCTCCTCGACAAGCATGTTGGCCTGTGTGAAGCCCTCCTCGACGATGTTCCTCTGCCTGAGCAGGTGGTTCTTGAGGAGCTTGAACTCGTGGCTCTGGTGCAGCGTCATGTTGGCCAGTTCTGTAATGCCTGATATCCGGGGGAACGGCTGGGCGCCGAAGGTCTCCATAGTGGTCTGCTCACTTGGCCCCGCGTTGCTGTGGGCGACGGGGTTGACGTGCCGGGAAACCCACATGAGGTGGGTGTTAAGCTCCTGGATCTCCTGCTCGGAGAGGGTCCTAGCCTTCTTCTCTATCGCTGCGTCCAGCTCCTCGCTGAGCCTTACGAACTCCTCGGCTCTCTCGATCACCGGGTACAGGTTGAAGTAGGCGCGGACCTTCTCGGATTTCCCCTGCATCTCCTCAAGGATGCCGTGCATGCGCTCCGCGTAGCCCGTGAAGCTGAAGGGCAGCACCGGGCTGTTGGTCATCCTGACTATGAAGCCGAGCTCGGCCTTGACGTCCATCTCCAGCACGTCTACGTCGCCGTGGTCCATGGTGGCGTAGGGGGTGTGCCACCACCAGCCGCCGCCGCTGTAGTTTACGTGGGGGTCGTAGAACTCGGGGGGCCTGCTGGTGGTTACGCTGACGTGGGGCATCCCCGTGCCCCAGAAGCTGCCGTCTCCTGCCCGCGTCGCCCACCTGAGATCCTCCACCCTGCTCCCCTGCACGTGTTCTATGGTGTCTTGGGCGGCGTCCATTACCTCGGTGACCTGGACGGCCCTGAACCCTGTGGCGCCCTCCGCGCCGGGGCTGTCTATGTTGAGGCTGCAGAAGCACTTGTGACGCAGCTCGTGCCACATGGCGTCGTTGTACCACGTGGAGCCGGCGTACCGGCCTATCTCGTGGCCCGTCCATATCGCTATGCGGATGCTGCGCCTTAGCTTGTCCCTGTTCTCGTTGAGCAGCCGAGCCACCTCCAATATGGCGGTGTTGCCGGAGAGGTTGTCAACCACGCCCGGGCTGAAAGGCGGAGTGTCAACGTGGCCATTGACGAGGATGAACTTGTCGGGCTCGACGCTTCCCCTGATCTCGGCCTCCAGAAGTGGCAGGGTCTTCCAGCCCGTGTCCATCACGGAGACTATGTGGGCCTTTACTCCTCCCTGCTTTACCAGCTTCTTGAGGGCCTGCCCGTCACGGTTGCTAATGTGGAGGATAGCTGGGATAGTCTGGATGTCGCCTATGTTCCCGGGCGTCGGGCTGCCGCTTACGCTGAAGTCGGCCCGCTGATGGACCACGGTGGGCATGTAGTCGTCCTGCTCGATGACCACGAGCCCCTTGAGGCCCATCTCTTGGAGCCGTAGAAGGAACCCGTCCCTGAGCCCCATCCAGTCTCCGCTGGTCTTCTGCTCGCATAGCACTAACTTGTTACGGCACTCGGCGTACCCTATCTCGTCGGGCGGCACGTAGATCATCTCGGCCTCGAAGCCTTCGGGGGTCGTGGTGCCCACCTGCCTGTAAGGCGTACACTGGACATTCATCTCCACGGGGTGCGTTATCCTGAGGCGGCTGTACTTGGGGTCGCTCAGGTACGCCTCAAACCAGTGCACCCTGGTCTCCAGCCCGTACTCCTCGAACCTCCTCTGCATGAATCGGATGGCCTGCACCTCCTCGGGGCTTCCGGAGTGGATGGGCGCGAACTCCATCATGGCCTCCCAGTTTGCCTGCATCCGCGGCTTATCGATGCCCTTCTCCAGTTTCTCGATGAGTTTCTTGGTCTCATCTGTGAGCCAAATCATGGCTAGTCATTGAGGATACGGGTTTAGAGATGTATAATACTTGTCTAGTTTAGGTGTGTTAAGGCGGTGAAACCTGTGAAGCTATGAAGGAATTAATAATGTGTCAAATGGGGCATATATACTTTCTTATATGACATTGATGTCACAAACATTATATGTTCGTTGCCCCTGTATCTAAACCTCAGGTAACGAGATGAAACCGTGTAGAACTTGCTTGAAAAACTATGGAGACAGCCTCTGCTCGGAACTGGGACACTGTGTTTGGGAAGGATCGAACGAAAAGCCTAGTCTAAATTCCTCCGAAGACTTTACCGCTGAGCCAGAAAAAACGGGAAAAATAGCTGTCTACTAACACCCTTTTATATAGTTGTGCAGAGGTGGGACCGCCCGGATTCGAACCGGGGATCACGCGGACCCGAACCGCGTATCGTACCAAGCTTGACCACGGTCCCAGCGGAATAAGACCGACGCGCCAAGCCTTAAAAAAGGTTCTCAAGATGAGAGCTTTATGCCTCGACGATGGCGTCCTTGATGGTCATGTTGAGGACCACCTCGGCTATGTCTGCGCCGTACTCCGCCGTACGCAGGATGCTCTCCACGATCAGCCTGAGGGCCGGCACCTCCTCGGGGGGCGCGTGCTTCACGATCTTGTGCAGCACCTCCGTCTCGAGGTTACGCGTCTGCTCCGCCTTATTGAGCGTCTTGTCAGCCAAGCCATAGTTTTCATCGAACAACGAGTCCATGGCGCTCTCGAATATCTCCAGCGCGAAATCGCTGAGCTTCTGGAGCTCCTTCAGCACCTCGGGGTTCACGACGCTCAGGGTTAGCTCCAGCCTGTTGTGGGCGATGTTCACGGCGTGGTCAGCCATACGCTCCACGGACTTCGTTATGAGCCTGTAGCGACTTCAAGCCACTCTCCTTCAGCACGTGGCCGTCGGTCACGGCCACCTTGAGGAGCCTCACGATGTAGAGGTTGAACCGGTCCACCTCGTCGTCCATGGCCACGATCTCCTTCGCGAGGCTGGACTCTACGGTGCCGAGTGCTGTTATGGCGTCCCTGTGCATGGCTGCAGCTATAATGCTCATGCGCCTCAACGCGTCCTTGACTGACAGCTCCGCGTAGCTGAGGAGCACCTGGAGGGTGAGTTCCTGGGGCAGATCCGAGAGGATCTCGGTTCCCACCAGCTTCTTCCTGGTGAAGTCCTTCACGGCGAACCTCTGGCCGCTGTCGATCCTCTGCTGGCTGTTCTTCAGCTGCAATATGTTGTAGCCCATGAGGTAAGCCGAGACCACCCTACGCACGATGCTCTCGGGTGTATCGTCCTGTTTAGGGTTGATGATGACTCTTCGAGCGATGTCTCCGGTCTCTGCTCCTTGGGGCTGGAGGCAGAGCGTGAGGTCGTCCTTCTGGTTCATCCGTATGACGCTTCCCTTCTGTAGCCCCATCTGCTCCACCCATGCCTTGGGCAGCGACACTGTGTAGGTTGAGCCGCCCGTCACTTGCACCTTCCGTAGTTCCTCGCCTTGGCTGATGCTCATCAACGCCTTTCCACCAGCCACTATATCGCAGATGGAAGTAAATATGCTTATCGAAAATATTGGGTATACATACAGGAAATATAAAAGATATATAGATATATTGTTATAATATATTCTAATGTCGTTTCTTTATATTATATAAGAAATCTATTTATTCTGTTCTTACACAAATGCGCCACAGAAGAGGAATAGAACTATGAGTAACCAAAACCAACTCATAACCTACGCAGTAGTTGCGCTAGTCATCGGAGCAGCCGTCGGCTACCTAGCCGCCGGCCCAATAACATACAACAAGCAGATACAGGACCTACAAAACCAGCTAGCCGCGGAAGGAGAGGCGGAGCTCATCGGAAGCCTCTCCATCGCAGGATCAACAACCGTCCTCCCCATAGCCCAAGAATGCGCTAACCTGTTCATGGGGCAGAACCTCAGGGTAGACGTAAGCGTCGCCGGAGGCGGCTCAGGGGCAGGAGTGAAGTCCGCGGGATCAGGGGAAGTCGACATCGGTGAAGCATCTAGAAACATCAAGGCATCAGAGCTGCTCAGTTACCCAGACCTGGTCGCGTTCAGCGTAGCCAAGGACAGTGTCGCTGTCGTAATAAACCCAGACAACCCGCTAACAGGAAGCCTCGACCTGACGCTTGAACAGGTATCAGATATCTTCAGCGGTGAGATCACCAACTGGAGTGAGCTAGGTGGCCCGGATCACGATATAGAGGTATATACCCGTGAAGAGGGCTCAGGGACGCGGGAAGTTTTCGTGGACTACGCTATGGGCAGTAAAGAGTTTGCGGCGAACGCGGGCGTCAAACCAAGCAACGGTGAGATGAGAGCCGCGGTGGCCAGCAACCAGTACGCTGTCGCGTATGTCAGCTTCGGCTACATTGACGAAACGGTCAGCGCTGCGAAAATTAACGGTGTAGAGGCGGTGGTCGAGAACGTCAACAACGGCCAGTACCCCATCACAAGGATACTCTGGATGTTCACGAAAGGCATGCCGGACGAGTTAGAGGCAGCCTTCATAGAGTATGTTCAGGGTCCTGAGGGGCAGGCGGTCGTCGAGGATCTCGGCTACATACCCATCTACTAGACCCTCTTTTTGAAGCTAAAAAGGAAGAGGAAGGATGAGAACGGGAGACATGGAAAGCAAGGTGCTCTTCCTATGCGCCTCCCTCTCGGCCGTCATAGTCTTCCTCATCACGGCCTTCCTTCTCCGGGAAGGCATCAAGGTTCTAACCCCGGATTTCCTGTTCGGAATGACTTGGAGCCCCCACCGAGAACTCTTCGGTATATTCCCGACTATAGTGGGGACTCTGTGCGTTGTCACAGGGGCCGTCATCATAGCCACCGCTATAGGCATACCGTCAGCGATCTTTCTCTCGGAGTTCTCCCCGTTCTGGGTTAGAAACATCATAAAATCATCCGTCGAGGTCATCGTAGGCATCCCATCCGTGGTCATAGGGTTCTTCGGGTTAACTGTCCTAGTCCCGTTCATAAGAGACCACATAGGCGGCAGAGGCGAGTCCATCCTCGCCGGCTGGATAGTGCTGGCGTTCATGATACTGCCCAACCTCATCACCATAGCAGAGGACAGCCTCAGGGCGGTGCCCAGATCCTACAGGGAGGCGTCGCTGGCGCTGGGAGCCACCAAGTGGCAGACCGTCCGAAACGTGGTGCTGCCCTCCGCCTCGTCGGGGATAAGGGCGGCCCTCGTGCTGGGCGTCGGCCGCGCCATGGGAGAGACCATGGCGGTGCTGATGGTCGTGGGTAATCCAGAGACACCATGGATACCCACAGGCATACTTGACAGGGTGAGGATGCTCACCAGCACCATTGCGATAGAGTTCAGCTACGCCGAGTGGGGATCCACTCACCAGCATGCCCTGTTCGCAATAGGTGTCGTCCTGTTTTTCATGGTCACCGCCCTCAACTTAATCGCCACCTTCGTCATCAGGAGGAAGAACATACAGTGAACGAGGTGCAGAGAGAGAAGCTGGTTAAGGGGCTCCTGTACGCGGCCGTGGTGATGAGCATAATCATACTCCCAATAATAGTCGTCTGGGTGACAGCAAACGGCTTAGGCGCCATCAGCCTAGAGTTCCTCACAGGCCGCCCATACCGGTTCGAATATGGTGGCATATACCCCCAGATAGTCGGCAGCCTTTACCTCGTAAGCTTGTGCACCATGCTGGGTGGGCCGTTGGGCATAGCCTCCGCGATATACTTGGCCGAGTACGCTCCAGACAACGCCGTGACGCGGACCGTCAGGTTCTTCACCGAGACCCTGGCGGGTATGCCCAGCATAGTCATAGGTCTCTTCGGCCTCCAGTTCTTGGTATATTACCTGAAGCTAAAGACAAGCCTACTGGCCGGGGCGGTGTCCCTAAGCTTCATGATGCTCCCCTGGACCATCAGGGCCTCCGAGGAGGCCATCAAAGTCGTCCCCAAGGAGTACAGGGAGGCGAGCCTAGCCATGGGGGCCACCAAGTGGCAGACCATCCTCAGGGTCGTGCTGCCCGCCGCGGTGCCGGGGATAATAACCGGGGTGCTCCTCGGCATGGGTAAAGCCATAGGTGAGACAGCCGTGGTATGGCTTACCGCGGGCTCGGGCTTGGAGGCATTCGTGCCCAGGACCCTGAGGAGCCCCACGGGCAGCCTGCCCATGTACATCTACCTCCTCGCCACCCAGGGACACACCGCGGAGGGCTTGCAGAACGCCTTCGGCGCCAGCCTGGTGCTCCTCGTGATGTTCCTGGCCATGAGCGTGTCGGCGCTCCTCATAAGAAACCGCTACCTGAGGAGACTTGGATAATGAACAACACTTACATGATTAATGGAGACGCCGCCGCGTTCAGCCCACGGCTGGCCAACGACAAGGTCGTCTTCAAGGGATTCAACCTCTGGTACGGCGACAACCACGTCCTCAAAGAAATAGACGTGGCCATCAAGAGTAACATCGTGACGGCCTTCATGGGGCCCAGCGGATGTGGGAAAAGCACACTACTGAGAAGCATTGACCGGATGAACGACATCATCCCGAGCTGCAGGACGGAGGGGGACGTCTACATCGACGGCCGCAACATATACGACACAGACGAAGACGTGTACACGCTGCGGAAAACCGTCGGCATGGTGTTCCAGAAGCCCAACCCCTTCCCCATGAGCATCTACGACAACATCGCCTACGGCCCAAGGCTCCACGATACAGCCTCAGGCGACGAACTGGACAAGATAGTCGAAGACAGCCTCAGAGGCGCGGCCCTCTGGGACGAGGTCAAGGACAGGCTCCGGATGAACGCGTTTGGCCTCAGCGGCGGCCAGCAGCAGCGCCTCTGCATCGCTAGGGCCCTCAGCATCAACCCCGAAATCATCCTCATGGACGAGCCCTGCAGCGCCTTGGACCCCATAGCCACCATGAAGATAGAGGCGCTAATGAGGGAGCTCAAGGAGAGATACACGGTGGTGCTGGTCACCCACAACCTGCAACAAGCCGCCAGGGTCAGCGAGATGACAGCCTTCATGTACCTCGGCGAGATCATAGAGTTCGACGCCACCAGAGACGTGTTCGAGAACCCCCGGAACCAGCTAACCGAGAACTACATAACGGGGAGGTTCGGGTGATAAAAATGAGTAGACCACTAGACATAGGGCTGAACCAGATCAAGACCCTGCTGATCAAGATGGGCCGCCTATCCCAGGAGGCCATAGAGCTTTCG
>SMTZ1_10028030_pt1 | contig 12904 bp, 13 predicted proteins | sample DeeMarSWOR136_30_FD_25667 | JGI IMG/M metagenome (IMG submission 25667) | reverse complement strand
CTTTCCCGGTCGAGCGGAGAGCGATGGATGATGCGGTTCAGGTACTGAGGCAGGGAATAGAAGCCTCAAGGATGGGGCGGGAGGAGGAGCTCCGTGCCTTCAGAAGGCTCAGGAGATGTGTGCCTCCCAGCGCCCCTGCTACCCTCAAGACAGTGTTATAATGTACGCTGAATGCCTCTCTTTTTCTGCCTTAATTTCAGGATAGAGCCAATGGCCTCATAGCTGGGGCTTAGCTCCGTCCCTCGGACACGAACATAAGTACTATGGCCGCAGTCACCGCTATGCCCAGCCCTATTACAAGGTATATCTCGCTCCCGAGTACGCTGGATTCTATTCTCTCCGCTTCATCACTTATCTCGACGTACAGATCGCTCTCGATGATCCTCTCTCTTGTTTCCAACGATTCGCCTATGTAGGCCTGCCTGTTTACGTTGAAGCAGGATACGATGTGTGACTCGTACTCTGGGGAGCCTGTTATAACGGCGAGGCCTCCGTCTTCCTGCACCAGCGTCAGGTCTATGGGGAGCCAACCCCAAGGCGGCACGTAGATCATAGCCCAAGCATGCCAACCTACTCCGTCCCTGCTGTCGGTGAGATGGCCTTTCCACGACGTATCGGAGTCCACGATGCTGGGGTGTATGACTATATGCCGACTTGGAGATAGGCGGGTATCCCGAGGCTGCGGCACATCGATACGAGGAGGATGGACTGGTCGTCGCAGTCCCCCAGCCCATCCGCGGCGGTGTCGTTGGGGTACCTCGGCACCTCGAAGTTACAATACTCAGTGTTCTCGCCAAGCCAGTCGATCATGTTTACGACGGAGCTCAGCACAGTGGAATCCCCGTCAATCATCTCATGGGCCAGCTGGGACACACGTGGGTCCTCGCTCATGAAGGTCTCCGTAGAGTCAGTGTATGTATTCACGAGCTCTTGTGGGATCGCGTCGAATCCACCCGCGCCGGAGAGGCTTATCTTGGGCCGAGGCTTGTCTGAGGACTCGATGCCGTACGTTACCGTGAAAGAGACTTCCTCCCCCGGGCCCAGTATAAGCGGGATGTCCATCACCGTCCAGCTGTTCCCGTCCTCGTCTGTCAATGTCTCGCCGAGAGGCTTGTCGGATTCCTCTACCTTCACTGTCTGCCACTCCGTATTCATGAAGAAGGGGATCGCAACGTCCTCCGGGTTTAGATCTAAGCTCTCCGTGCCCCTGTTCTCGAAGCCGTAGGTCAACGTGTACCTGTATCTGACGGGGGTAGCTGCGTAAGCAGCTGGGGAAAACGAGAGAAAGACCACGAGGGCCACGATGACAGCGTATCTGTGTTTCAACTATCGTTCCCTTTGGATGTCGAAGGGGGGCTTATCTAGTTTCCCCCAAGAGAAAAAGAGACTACTCGACGTGGACCCTAAAGAGGTCTATGTCTCCTTGCAGGTAGGGCAGGAAGTTCTCGACGCTCTTCCTGATGTCCTTGGATTGGGTGATGTACCGGCCCACGATGAGTATGTCCGCGCCGCTCTCTAAGGCGATCTGCGCCGTGTGTGGCCTGATGCCCCCCGCCACCGCGATGAGAAGCTTCCTCCCCTCGAAGGCCTTCCTTATCTCGGGGATGTACCCCCACCTGGGCTCGCTGGTCTTCTCGGCGTCTATCGCCCTGTGCAGTATCACGCCATCGGGCAGCTCCCTGAGGCTCTTGAGTTTCTCCACGGGGTCATCCACCTGCATCATGTCTAGGAAGCTGTAGATGCCCAGCCTCCGGGCCTCGTAGACGAACTCGTCGACGGTGGCCGAGGACGCAGCGCCCGCGCAGCAGACTGCATCGGCTGTCTCCTCGAACGCCATGTCCACCTCCACCTTGCCCACGTCCATGGTCTTCAGGTCGGCGATGATGAACGCGTCAGACGCGAACTCCCGTATCTCCCTGATCACGCCGACTCCGCTCTTCTTGATGAGCGGAGTACCCGCCTCTAGGATGATGCTGTCGTTTCGCGGCACCTGCTCGATCACCCGCCTAACGGCCTCTATGTTCGGGAGGTCGAGGGCGATCTGGAGGTAAGGTGGACGCCAGAGTCTAGGCGGTCTGAAGCTCATCAACGGGTGCTGCGCCCGGTCCTTGTCGTATTGTACCTTGTCCCACGGTGGGTAGTTGGAGAGGGCCCGCCTGATGGAGAGCTTTGTAGCGCTGTAGTTGTACTGGTAGATGCGGCGTTCGTCCTCGGCTGCTGGGTGGATAAACACGCTGGCGACCACCACCCAATCGTCCAGGAAATTCATGGGTATCACGCCCTCTTCCACCGAGTCAGCGACCGCCTTAGCGACGGCAGACTGGGCTGGACCGAAGATCTTCCCGGCGTCAGCCATGTTCTTAACCGTGACCTTGGGTATGATAACCGTGTGGGGCTTGGGGGGTAAGTTTGGCCTTATCACCGCCAACAGCGGAGTGTGACCCATAGAAAGGTTGCTCAGAGCCTGGATGAAGGCGTTGCCCACCTGCCCATGCTTATCTCCTATGAGGAGATCCACGTGGGCCACCTCGTTCCCCTTCCCAACGAGGGCCTCCCCTATGTAGAATGCTCCGCCAGGGCGTGACGCGTCCGTGCTGAATGAGTCGATTGAGGCTCTGACAGCCTCGCTGACGGAGCTGAAACGTCCCTGCTCCACGAGCCCCTCAAGGAACCGGTGTTGTTCCTGCGTGATCCTGCCGGGGGCTCTAACGAGTCCTTTATCGTCACTCAAATCGATCAACAGGTATGAACCACATGTCCAAGTATTTAACCTTTAAGAAATCATGTGTCCTCTCTGTGACACAATAATTATAATTATTTACGAAGTGATATAAAAATCCGGGTTTATCATCGATTTTGTGTCACAGAATAAACGTTATGGTGACCGTCATCTCGACTCCGTCACCGTTTAAGACGCGTCTAAAGCCGTCCGGTATATCACAGGCAGCCTTGTCAGCCTCCACCATGAGAGTGCGGCCGCAAACATAGCTGCTCTTCCGTACCACGATATCATTTGGATCGGTATAGGTTAACCCCGGATGGCCTCTTCCCCTCACTGTGAACTCTTCGCCGCCTGCTTCAAGCTTCAACGAGATGACCGTTTCCCCGCTTCTAGCCACCTCCTTGGTGTCGTCTGGGAGGTCCATGAGGCCTTTATCGGCGTTCACGGCCACGATGCAGTCTCCCTCTCTGGTTAAGTACTCATCTTTTGTGGTCATCAGTGTGGTCCGGTGAGTCGATGTAATATTTGTGTGCCCTTGCGCCTTAAACGACGTGTATATCATCATAGCCCAAGGCACCTATAGCTTCATCAGCCTTATCAGGTGCTGCTTTATATGACCCGACAGACTGTTGTCCGGCTCCTTCCTAAGCTTGTAGAGCTTCAGGTCCTCGATGGCGAACCGGATGTCCTCTGAGATGAAATGGTATACGAAGACCCCGGCTAGTGCTCCAGCTATAAACATGAAGTTGGCTAAGGGTAAAGACCTCTTGAAGACATAGACAAGACTCAACAGTAGCAAAGCGACGTGGCTCCTCCTCAGGTTGCTGCGGTGCCTGTACACGAACGTGGCCGCCTCGCTCAATATATAGCCTAGGCCGAACCCTACGAGGTTCAGCCACCCTACGCATCCTCCTATAAGCACCAGTAGCCCGCTGAAGAGGACACCTGGGTACTCTACCTGTCGGTTGAAGGGTATCTCGGTGAAGGTGTAGGCACGGCGTATGAACTTGGTTTTTCCATACTTTCTGAGGTTCCAGGATAGATTCCAGTCTTCGGCGCGCTTCGCGTCGGCGTATCCAGGTGACTTGAGGTAGGCGTCCTTCCTATATGCCATGCCCTGAACGAGGGCGCTCATCCAGCAATAGAACCTGCTTAAGGCGTTTCTGTTGACTGGCCTGAACCCGCCGCCCACTGCGACCACATTGGGGCTCTCGAAGGGTTTGACGAGTGTGCTGATCCAGCCTTTTGGGGCGACACAGTCGGCGTCGGTGGTTATTATGATCTCGCCGGCTGCCTCTCTGGCGCCTAGGTCCCTCATCTCTGCGAGGCTGTACCCGGGCTTGATGAAGACTCTGTCACGGTCTTGGCGCCGTATGGATTCTAGGCACTTGCCTATGTCGGCCTCCTCGTTGAGTGCCGGTATCACGACGCTGACCTTCATTTCACTGCATTCCTCGGGCTGCGTGTTAAATAGTTTTCCACGGGGGATCTGTTATGTTCTACAGTGGATCTTCTCAACGTATGTTGAAATGTTGCTCTAATTATCGGAAAATCCTGTTTTGTAGCGAATTTTCTGACTAGAGTCTGTCTGGGAAAAGATTTAAGAAACCCGCTCTACGAGGGGTGCTGGGCTGGTAGTTCAGCTGGTATGAATGCTGCCTTGGCATGGCAGAGGTCGGGGGTTCAAATCCCTCCCAGTCCACCTAAATTTTTAATCCAAACATATTTATTATAAAATGAGGGGCTCCTAAACATATTTCCCAACATGCATATACCATTCAATTTTGAATTCATTGTCCCATTTAGCACATAAATATAAAACTTAACCAAGAAAAATTTTTGAGTCCAAATAACTTGCTACATACCCCCAGAAAAGCCCTCGATCACCCATAAATGCTTATTACATGTAACCAAGAATAAATAACTCAACCCGAGAAAGACCTCTCATTCTCAAAACATCTGAGAACAGCAATAAAAAGAAGAGAAACTAAGGTTCCACGTCGTCGGCGAAAAGATCCGGGTCGTTACCAAGATAGATAGGGTTCCCCCTACCGCACCTGCTACACCCCACGTCCTCGTACCTCAGCTTTTTACCGCACTCACAGACCGTCCAAAGCTGAGCCCCACAGTTGGGGCAAAACTTGGCCTTTGTCTTCGGGTGAGGCCCCTGGCTAAGAGTCGACCTTATTGCCGTCTTACAGTAAGCGCAGTGGCCCTGCTTGATAATAGATTCCACAATACTTTATCGTCAGCTGAGGTTAAAAACTCATTCCATCCTGCCAGAGAGCTCACAGGCCCGGCATAGGTCTCCTCTGGTGGGGCTACCACATACGCTGCACCGCCCTACGACGTTGCCATCGCCTCTCCCACGGATCTTGAGCCCCGTCTGGTAGACTATGAACTTCGACCCGGGGCGCTTGACCTCCATGCGGTTCAGAAACCTGCGCACATCAGATCTCATGGCCTCCTCCGCGTAGGGACAGGGCAAGCTCTGAAACTCCATGCCGTTGACATAAGCATAGAACGTGGTCTCCCTCTCAGGCACCTCACACAGAGGCTTCACTCTTCTCACGAAGCCTTCAACGCCCCGACCCCCAGGGTTGAACATATCCATCCTCACGACGTCGCCCCGGAGAACGTTCAGCAGCACGCTCTGAGCCATGTCGTCCAGGTTGTGGCCAGTGGCGAGTCTATCCGCGTCTACTGCCTTCGCCGCCTCGTCGACTGCCTTCGCCGCCTCGTCGAGGGCCCTGCGCCGAAGCACCCCGCAGTAGCTACAAGTTCCCAGCTCTCTCTCCCTCGCGGCGATCTCGTCCATAGTCTCGCCAAAGAGCTCCCTGAACCTTACAGTATACATCTTCACACCCAGCTCTCTGCAGTTCTTCTCCGCGAGGGTGAGAGCCTCGTCCCTGTACCCCTTGACACCCTCGTCGACGCAAACCGCAACAAGCTCGGCGTAAGGCCTGTCCTTCTCCAGCTCGTCTAGGAGCCTGAGCAGGGTGAGGCTGTCTTTGCCCCCGCTGACGCCTACCGCGATCCTGCTGTCGTACTCGAACATGTCGTACTTGCCGACCGTCTTCTTTACCCTCTCAAACAGGGATTCGTTGAAGCAGGCGGCGCACAGACGCTCCCCTGAGTAAGGCCGATGGTAAACGGAGGGGGCTCCGTGGCACTTTGTACAGCTACGATTCAATGTGTTCAACGTCAACTCAGCCCAGCACAATAAAAACCATGCCTAGCCGCCGTGAGTAACAGGTAAAAACACTAGCGCAGAGCCTTCTCTCAGAGACGTCGAAGACCCTTCCAAGTTAAAAGCCTCGATCCCGTTCACGATGACCAACGCATTGGGCGCGTAGCTGTCCATGACCCGGTCTATTAGCACGTCCTCTAACCCCGGCAGCTCCTCAACCAGCCTACTAACCAAGTCCCCCAGCGAGACCCCATCCTCGACCTCGAGCCGTATCCCAGTTGAACCGGCGGCGTCGCTGAGGACCCCCATCAACCTTACGTCTACACGCACAGCTACAAACCCGCGTCACAGCCTATAAACATTCAAGTCCTGACCAGCTTCGCGATGAAGAACCCGTTACAACCATGCATATAAGGGTAAAGCCTCTGAGCCTCGTACAAGCCACGAAACCCCGGCTCACCGATCCTAGGCGCAGCCTCGACGGCTACGAAATCAGGGTTTTCAGCCAGGAAGGCCCTCACCACGCCCTCATTCTCGTCAACCGTTACGCTGCAAGTGCAATACACGAGCCTACCATCGACCGCGACCCTGTCCGCGGCGCTACACAGTATCCTATACTGTAAATCGGCCATCCTGCCTATGGATCTGCCGCTGAGCCTCCAACGGGAGCTGGGATCGCTGAAGAAGTTGCCCGATCCGGTGCACGGAGGGTCCACGAGGACCAAGTCGGCTTCAATGGGGGGGAGCCCGCCGACGGTTCTCGCGTCCCCATGGTACGGTTTAGCGATCTCTACGCCGAGCCTCTCCATTATGCCCTCGAAGGAGCGGAGCCGCCTTATGCTGGAGTCCACAGAGATTATCCTGCCACGGTTTCCCATCAACTGCGCCAAGTGGCTTGTCTTGATGCCGGGGGCAGCGCAGACATCCAGCACCAGCTCACCGTAGGCGGGGTCGGCTACCGCGCCAGCCAGAACACTCGCTCTGTCCTGTATGACGAACTCGCCCCTTCGATACTCGGGCAAGCTCGCTAAACCAGTGGGGCCCTTCACCTTGTAAACATGGTCTATGCTCCGGTCCTTCTCCAGATGGAAGCCTTTTCCTCGGAGGTCTTCCACCGTTTGACTGACATCCCGGAGAGTGTTCACCCTTATATACGCTGGTACCTCCACAGGCTCAAGCATCCGTACTGTTTCGTTCTCCCCGAACTCCCTCAGGAGATACCTGACATACCACTCAGGGTGACTGTACGTGTAAGCCAGCCTCCTTTCTAGGTCAAGCTCGGAGAAACGCATGTCTTGACGCGGGATCAGTTCAACGGTTTCATCTACGGCCAAGAAGGCTCTCTCACCTAGAATCTCTTTGGCGTGATCATGTAACGCGTAGGCCTCAGCAAGCCCCTCCCCGAAGTGAATAATGTATGTGTATATTCTAAGGAAGCTACGGACCCCTAGGCTGAGGTTGCCGAGGTTATTGGGTCTTAGCGAGTCCTCTATGACGCGATCCAGGGTGTTCAGACGCGACATGACTCCGTAGACTAACGCCTGAGCCTCCCTTGAGGCGGCTTCGTCCTCTACATCGATCTGTCTGGCGGCCCTCCTGAGGGCCGTGTCCTCGCTCACTCCAGGCGAGGGTCAAGACATCCACTGCTTAACTTGGAGGTCAAGCGCTTTTATCTATCTCTACCTCTCCGGCTGCGCTTATCGTGGCCTTGGCATGGCGGAGACCCCAGCAGCTTATGACGACACCGACGGGAAGTGACGCGGGGTGCCTAGCGGCCATCTCTACGTGTACGTCGAGGACGCTCGGCCCCTCCCCGAGACCCATGGCGCCTATCCCGAGTTCGTTCAGCTTCACGAGAAGCTCCTCCTCAATCTCGGCGACCCTAGGGTCCGGGCTTCTCACCTTGAAAGGCTTAAGCAACGCGTTTTTAGCCAGCTTCATGCACGCGTCCTCGCCTCCCCCGATCCCGACACCGACGAAGTAGGGTGGGCACCCGAGGCTGCCTGCCTGAGCCACCGCCTCCACGACGAACTGCTTGACGCCCTTGAGGCCGAGGCCGGGCTTCAGCATCCTGTGGGCGGCCACGTTGCTGCTCCCCCCTCCCTTAGGCATGGCGACGAGCTCGAGGTCGTCGCCGGGAACCATGTCGATGTATATTATCGGGACATGGCCGTTGAGGCCGACGTTGTTCCTCGTGTTCCCTTTGAACATGTCCACGGCGTTGGGACGCAAAGGCACCTCCTTGGTGGCCCTCTTCGTGGCCTCCACGAGCACGTCCTTAAGCCTGGAGCGCAGCGGGAAGCTGTCGCCCACTTTAGCCATGAAGGCGACGACCCCGGTATCCTGGCACATGGGCTTGCTTCCCTCGCGCGCGATCTCAACGTTCTCCAGGATGTTAGCCATCTGGGATCTACCGACGGAGCCGTCCGTCTCCCTCATCAAGCGACTCATCTCCTCCACGTACTCGACGGGCAGCTCGGTCGCCGCTATCCTGAGAAGCTCCACGGCGGTGTCCTCGACTATCTTCTCGATCATCCCTAACCCTCCATCTCCTTGATCAGCTGGTCACGTCTCTCCATTACCTTGGCGCCCACGTCTGCGGTGAGGTTCCCCCCATGGGTGTCTATCGTGACGATCATCGGTCCGAAGTTCTCAACGTCGTACACCCAGAGACACTCAGGCATACCAAGCTCCTCCAACCAGAACACGTCACTCACCTTCGTTATCCCCTGCGCCGCAAGCAGGGCGGCTCCCCCGGTGAAGGCACCATAGACGCTGCCGTACTCCTGGCACGCCTTGGCTGTCCGCGCCCCCATCCCCCCTTTACCGATTATGATGGATGGACGGTACACCTTAATGAACTCGTCCTGGAATATCTCCATGCGGGCGCTCGTGGTTGGCCCCGCGGCGACGACACGCCACTCGCCACCATCGTCCTTCTGCATGATGGGCCCGCAGTGAAAAACCCCGTTCCCCTTGAAGTCGACAGGCGGAGCCTCGCCCTTCTCATGCAGCTCAAGCGCCTTAAGGTGAGCCTCGTCCCGCGCCGTTATCACAGTGCCGGTTAAATATATGAGGTCCCCAGCGCGGAGATTCCTAATCTCCTTCTCAGGGACCGGTGTCTCGAGATGATGCTCCATAGCTATACCTCACTGATAGTGGTAGATACTCTTTTTGAGGCTTATTGTACCTAGAGTCAAAACGATGGACTAGATTCGTTTGACGCTCTCGAAAAGCATAATATGCACCATTGAAAATGCTTAGGGATGTCTTATCCTAGGTCGAAGTTGGTTCTCCGCATGGAGCCCGGCAACAAGCAGTTCAAGGATCGGGTGACGGAGCTAAGCGGAGAAAACGTTGACCTCTGTTTCCAGTGCGGCGCCTGCAGCTCCGGGTGCCCCATGACTCAGGAGATGGACTATCTGCCAAGCAAGATCATTAGGATGGTGCAGTTGGGGCTTGAAGAGGCTCTCGAATCCAATACCATTTGGGTCTGCACCACCTGCTTCAACTGCGAGGTCCGGTGCCCCCGCGGGATAGACATAGCAAACGTCATGGAAGCCTTGAGGCAGCTCGTTCTACGCAATAAGTATGACAGAGTAAACCTCGACGAACTGAGCTCAGAGGAACTCAGAGAACTACCCCAGATAGCCATAGTGTCTAACCAGAGGAAGCTCACGGCATGACCAGACTAGCTTATTACCCCGGGTGCACGCTGAAGACGAACGCCAAGAACTTTGAGGACTCAACCATCGCCACAGCCGAGAAGCTGGGCATAGAACTTGTGGAGCCTGAGAGGTGGAACTGCTGTGGTACAGTCCACTCGCTCTCCACCGACGACGTGATGCACCACCTGGCCCCGATACGGAACCTGTTGAGAGTGGAGGAACTCAACAACGCTGGGGAGGTGGACTCCAAGCAGGTCGTCACCCTCTGCGCCATGTGTTACAACACGCTGAAGCGAAGCAACGCGGTCTTTAACGAGGACAGCGACCGGAAGAAGAAGATCCGAGACAACATGTACAAAGAGGAAATACAGTACAGCGGAAACGTCGAGGTGCTGCACTACCTAGAGATCCTCAGAGAGAACGGCTGGGACAAAGTCAAGGAAGCCGTCGTGAAGCCCCTGAAAGGGTTGAAGGTTGCGCCATATTACGGCTGTCTCCTGCTTCGCCCCAGAGGGATAGGGATCGACGACACGGACAACCCCACAGTAATGGAGGACCTATTGGAGGCGCTGGGGGCCGAGGCGGTGGGCTTCGCGTACAGCCAGAAGTGCTGCGGCAGCTACAACACCGTCCACATGAAAGAGGTAGTCGCGGACCTAGCGTACAAGATACTTAAGCAGGCGAAGGAGGCCGGCGCAGAGTTGCTGATCACTGCGTGCCCTCTCTGCGAGTACAACCTCGGCCCGATACAGTCCGAGGTCGAGAAAAGACACCGTGTTTTTGATTCGATGCCCGTGGTCTACTTCACCCAGCTCATGGCTTTGGCCTTCGGCTTGGGCGAGGAGGCCGCGGCTTTCTCGGGCAACGAGCCCGATCCGAGGCCCCTACTGAGAGAGAAGGGCCTCTTGGAGGAATAGATGATGGAGAACAACGCCGAGTATGTGACCATCTACGTGATGGGCAAGAAACACGAGGTGCCGGGCGACCTGACGATAATGAAGGCGATGGAGTACGCCGGACACCAGTTCACTAGGGGAGCGGGCTGCAGAGGCGGCTTCTGCGGAGCCTGCGCGACTATCTACAGGAAGAAGGGGAGCTACAAGCTTGAGGGCGCCCTCGCGTGCCAGAAGATCGTCGAGGACGGCATGTACATAGCCCAGATACCCTTCAGCCCCGCCGAGAAGACGACCTACAGCCTCGACGAGCTGAGGCCCGACGCCAACACCATGCTGGAGTACTATCCGGAGCTGAGCAGGTGCCTAGCCTGCAACACGTGCACCAAGGCGTGCCCACAGGACATTATGGTCATGGACTACGTGCAGGCGAGCCTCCGAGGCGACGTAACGCAGGCGGCGAAACTCAGCTTCGACTGCTTAAACTGTGGGCTGTGCGCCGTCAGGTGCCCGGCGGAGATAGTTCCCTATAACGTGGGCACCCTCGCCAGGAGGCTGTACGCCAAGTACATAGACGGGCCGAGCCAACATGTCTTGGATAGGGTGAAGGAGGTCGAGGAAGGCAAGTACGACGAAGAGGTCACCAAGCTGATGAAGGTCTCGAAGGAGGAGCTCTCAAAGCTCTACAACAGCAGGGAGATCGATCTGAGATGAGCGACTACGTGAGCGGTTACCCGGAGTACATGCAGGCGAGCCTCAGGAATGTCGAGGCGACGAGGGCAGGCAGGGTGGGTAAGAAATTCACCCCTATGACCGCCGAGGAGAGGCAGAGGGTGCTGGAGGAGTACCACCCCGACTGGAAAATGGACCAGAAACGCAAACTCAGGGTCGGCCCAAGCAAGGGTGAGCTCATGCCCCACGAGGTGGCGGACATCCTGGAGGCCCACTGCAAAATCAAGCCCGATCAGATCGATCTGAGCAAGATCGACTACGACGTAGACGTGTTGATTATCGGCGCCGGCGGGGCCGGGCTAAGCGCGGCGCTCCTCGCAACCGAGAACGGGATCGCACCGGAAGACATACTCATCGTCCAGAAGCTGAGGCTAGGGGACGCCAACAGCAAGATGAGCCAAGGCGGTATACAGGCAGCCGATCACCCCAACGACAGCCCCACCATACACTACCTCGACATCATAGGCGGTGGCCACTACTACAACAAGCCTGAGCTGGTCGAAGCCATGGTGAAAGACGGCCCCGACGTAATCAAGTGGCATGAAGAACTCGGCGTTCTCTATGACAAGCTAGAAGACGGGACGATGCAGCTCGCATCCGGCGGCGGCACCAGCAGACGAAGGATGCACAGCTGCAAGGACTACACCGGGCTGGAGATCACAAGGGTCCTCGTAGACGAGGTTATAAACAAGGAGATAGGCTACGTCGAGTTCACTTCCGCAGTCGAGTTCATAATGGACGACAAGGGCCAGGTAGCGGGAGCCGTCCTGTACGACATGGACAGCGACGAGTACAAGGTAGCCCGAGCCAAGTCCACCATCCTGGCTACGGGGGGCTTCGGTAGGCTGCACATACAGAACTACGAGACAACCAACCACTACGGCGCCACTGGGGACGGTATAGTCATGGCTTACCGCGCGGGAGCCAACCTCATTCACCTCGACAGCACGCAGTTCCACCCCACAGGCTCGGCGTACCCCGAGCAGATAGTTGGGCAGCTGTGCACAGAGAAGCTCAGAGGCAGGGGGGCTCAGCCCGTAAACGCGGACGGCGAGCTCTTCGTCTACCCGTTGGAGACCCGCGACGTTGAGGCCTCAGCCCTGATACGTGAGTGCTACGGCAGAGACCGAGGCATCACAACGCCGACGGGGATGAAGGGCGTCTGGCTCGACACCCCCCTCATAGACATAATCAACGGAGAGGGGACCATAGAACGCGAGTTCGCCGCCATGTACAGAAACTACAACAAGTTCGGCATAGACATAAGGAAGGAGCCCATGCTCGTATTCCCGACCCTCCACTACCAGAATGGGGGAGTCGAGATCAACGTCAAGTGCGAGACCAGCGTGCCCGGCCTCTACGCCGCCGGAGAGATCTGCGGCGGCGTCCACGGAAAGAACAGGCTCATGGGAAACAGCCAGCTGGATCTCTACGTGTTCGGGCGGAGAGCGGGGAAGGCGGCGGCCGAGAGAGCCAAGACGGCGAAGACAGGTAAGCTAAACCTGGATCACCTGGATCGCTACGAAAAGTGGCTGAAGGAGGGGGGCGTCGAGACGGAGAGGAAGTCCCCGATGCTGCTCCCCGAGTACCGCGGCGAGAAGACGCTAGAGCACCAGCTCAAACTACTGTAGGAAAAGGAAATGTCTGACGAGAAGATAGGCGTCTGGGTCTGCGAGTGCGGCGGCAACATAGGCGACGT
>SMTZ1_10005349_pt1 | contig 12904 bp, 11 predicted proteins | sample DeeMarSWOR136_30_FD_25667 | JGI IMG/M metagenome (IMG submission 25667) | reverse complement strand
GGATTGGGGTTGGGTTTAGGCTTAGGCTTTGGTGAATTATCATTATTCTCTGGATTGGGTTTTGGGTTTCCCTTTGGTGAATTATCCTGACTGTTTTTTACTCCTTGTAAGGATCCATCATTAATATCGGTCTGGTTATTTGGGATTCCATTTTGATTGTCTTGTACTCCTTTTTTAGACTTATCCTGTTTGGCATAAACATTCGTTGGTAATGCCAAAAGTGACGATAGTACTAGAATTAGTATAATGGCTACTACGTAAATGCTATTGTGTTTCATTTTTCTTCATCCTTTTTAATTTTCATTAGTTCCATAAGTTTGAAACCTTATAAAAGGGTTCTATGAAACCGAAATAAGATTTCATAAATTTGAAACCGAAATAAGATTTTTATCTAACTAAACCTATTTTAAAAATAATAATGGTTCTTGAAAGATTTGTATTACCATTAATCAAAGTTCTAAAGAGATGGTTTCTAGCATTAACTATGTTCCTAAAAAGTAGGTTATTATCTTTCGTTTTGGTTAAGAAAAATAGAAGATGGCTATTATTAATAGCAATACCGGCAATAATATGTATTGCACTCATATTTTTTTTCAGTACTTTTGAAACGCATACTTATCAAACTCGGGAAGGATATCCAATTGTTTACAGGGAACCGTTAAGTTCGCGAGCACTTATTCCAGCCTATATATTATGGACTTCCTCAATATTATTGATTTTTGCAATAGTTCCTATTTCATACTATCTAATATCCCGCAAATTGGAGGAAAGATTGGAAAAGAACATAAAGTTAATTTCAAAAGTTATTGACAAAAACAATTCAGCCTCAAAGAAGAAGACAATAAAAATGGACAATAAGGAGATTATTTTTAAATTTTTAAATTTGAACGAAAGGAAAGTCTTAGAAAAATTGATCGAGAGAGAAGGTATAGTAATGCAGTCAGAGATCAACTTGATAGAAGGTATGACCAAACTAAAAACTCACAGGGCTGTCAAAGATCTGGAAAGAAAAAGCATAATCAAGACAGAATCCTATGGTAAGACAAATCGTATCACTCTCTCAAATGAGATTAAAGAGTTCATTACTAAATAAAATGTAACAATTACGATATGTTTAATAATTAATTAAATTCAGGATTTGGAATATTTGAATCAATTAATTAGAAAAATATTGGTATCTATTCTCTTGATACTTTATTTTTCAATATTAATCGTTTCAATACAATCACTCACTATAACATATTACACAGAAGGGGATAACGGTGGAGGAGTTGGAGAGCCTCTTGATTACAATACTAGATATGATTCAAAAGCAGATATCTTGCAAGGTTCGGGATACGCATATGCACATGGCGAGCAAATTACCGGATCTTTAGGAGAAGCGTGGGCATGGTTTTGGCTTGCTGATTCTTGGACTTGTAAAACAAGCGGGACTTATGAGATTATAATGCAATGGAGTTACAATGGTGAAGCAATCCTTAAGAACCATGAATTTCCTTTGAGCGCAAGTACTTCATCTGCCAAAGGCCTTATCTATCTTTTCGTAGAATCGCCTGCTGAATTGTCAGAAAGCCCACAGTCTACTGAATTAATCTTTTTTGAATATCTTGATAGTGTGTGGAATGAGCAGACATTTTCTATTGATGGTACAACGGAGTTGAGATATAAAGCATACTTTGAAAAAGGTAAAACATACAGACTGCGAGGGTTACTAGAGGTGATAGTATTTGCTAGATGGATCGATGGAGTTACGTGGGGAAGCAGTACGATTAACATAAATGGCAAATTAGAAAAGATAACTATCTTATCTGATCGATATTCAGTCACTACATCTGTTAGTCCTTCTGATTCTGGGTATATAACCGGTAAAGGTACTTATGGCCTAGGTGAGATCTGTGAGCTTACAGCTCATGCTTATGGGGACTATGAATTTGATTATTGGGACGGGGATATTTTAGGAGAAGAAAATCCCAAGAAAATCATAGTCGGTAAAGATACAAACGTGATAGCTTATTTTAAGAAAATAGATGATATCGATTTTTCTATTGAAATGCTCTCCTCAGACAAGACTAATTATGACATTGGGGAGATAGTGAAGTTAAAAGCAAGGATTAGAAATATTGGAACAAAAGACATACTACAATACAATGCTGAGATCAATTTCAAAATTGTAACACCGAGTGGGAAACTTGAAGATGTGGGCATAGACTATAACACTAAAAACCTAGCAAAAGGAGAGGTTGAGTTAGTGGAGTTGTATTGGAGAGTACCAAGTGAAGCAGAAGTGGGCTGTTACGATATAGAAGTTACTATAAAAGCTATAAATGGACCTACGAAATCAGATAAAGTTCCTAGTGCATTTTGTCTAGACATATGCAATCCACCCGCACTTATGCTTTTTAATCCTACGATCGATGGTTTAATTGTTGAAATTGATGGTTATACTGAAACTGATTGTCCAGACGCTTCCATTACTCACATTCATTGGGATTGGGGTGATGGTTATGAAGAATATAATTTGTTCCCAGCTTCCCATACCTACAATAATGTAGGTACTTACACAGTATGGGTAACCTCATACCAAAGCGATGGCCTTTCTACAAAAAAATCTGTTACCCTGACTGTTGAGAGCAGTTATCAATTGGATCTTCAGATACTTGTTCCTTCAAGTTCTGTTACAACTTTACCCATTAATTATACTGTAAAAATTACATCCGAAGGACGAGCAGTTTCAGATGCAGAAGTTAGCTACTACCAGATATCCCCAAGTATTAGATTCATAGGAGGTACTTACAGTAAACCTGATGGACTAGCATCGTATACAGACTTTCAACAACTTGATCCTGGAGAGGTAGTAACATGGTTTGCTGTAGCTAAAAAATCTGGTTACCAAGATGGAAATTCTCTACATGCAGCATTCACTTATCAACCATGTATTCAACTAGAGGTTGAAATCTTAGCTCCAGCAAGTATTGTTATTTCCACACCAATTAATTTCACTATAAAGGTTACATGTGGGGGGCAACCAGTTTCAGGAGTTGTTGTAGACTTTTATCAAGATTCTCCTAACTTTGAACCAATGGAACTTGGAGTTATTACAGACCAAAATGGAATGGCATCACATACAAATTTTGTAGATGGACTGCCACCCGATTATCATATAACATGGCACGCTATAACCAAGAAATTGGGATACCAAGACGGAAGAGCTGATGGGGAATTGGTATATCAACCTTAATTAACGGAAAGAAATTTTGTATCGCTATTCTAATTTGAGGAATTACTCTCATCAAATATTTTTCTAAGTTGCATTTTCATTATCCTAGTATCCCGACTCAAGTTGAAATAATCTGAAAAATTTGTAGTTGTTTTTAACACCCTATTCCTCCCTATCTTCTCGGTTTCTATCAGACCATTCTCTTTGAGTAATTTAATATGATTATATGCCATGCTACCTCTAACCTTAGCAACATAGGATTGTGCCACAGGTTGCTTAAAGGCTATGAAGGATAGAGTTTTAAGAGGACCACGTCTTAGGAGTGGCCTATCTATAAGCCTTTTCACCTGATTCCCATATTCGGGTTTTAGCTGCATTACATATCTTCTATCTCGGAGCTTGAGTATCTGAATTGGGCCATCCAGCTCTTCATATTTTTTTATTAGAAGAGACAGTAAATTAAGAAGATGCTTTTCTGACCTTACTTTAGTTATAGATGAAATGGTTCTGATATCAAGAGGCTTCCCAGTAACATATAATGCTCCCTCTATGAGGTTCATTAGACGTTTATCCAATTCGTTTATTTCTATACACTCCAAATTTATTTTTCACCCTTTCTTGACAGAAATCATAATGTCCCCAAATTCCATATCCTGAATTGCATCAATCTTCTCTTCTGCAGCCAGAAATAGAATACAAATGAATCTTCTAATCTTATCAAGATAAGATAATCCCTTTGTGATTTCATTAAATGAAATAGACTTTTTAGTTCTTGATTGTTTTTTCAAAATTTTAAAAAAACCTGAGATGTGTTTATCCACATTAATTAAGTATTCATCTAATTGCTCGATTATTGGTGGAGGTTCAAGAATCTGCTCGGAATATTTTTCATTTGAGGCCATGCTCTTGGATAGAACTTCATCCAAAGCTACAAGTACATCCTTGATTGTTGTTGAAGTATATTCGAATCTAATCGGGACAGGAATCGGTGGAGGAACGACTTCATCTGGCTTAGGTTCTGGGGGTTTAGGAGGTTCCTCCATTTTAAGTACTAATTCAGATTTTATTCTATGAATTACTGAAGAAGATAAAAGTGCTATTCCCGAGGCATAAAAATCTATTAAGCCTTGTTTCTTCATCTTTTCCAAGAAAGAACCTAATATATATGCTATATTTACATCCCAGGGTTTGATCCTATGCAATCTCAATAGATCAAATAATACGATATATGGTGGGTAAAGCCAGAAAGGTTTCTTAAGCTCGCTCATTATTCTCACCATTTAGTTTTGGAAATGATACTATCTTTGTAGCACCACCTTGAATGAAGGTTCCATAAACAGATTTAGCTGTTGAAATAACTGCATCTTTTAAGGAAATTACGATGAATTGAGATTCGTTAGATCTATCCACAAGTAGGTTAGCTAACTTCTTGGTATTTGTTACATCCAGATGAGCATCTATCTCGTCAAAAATATAAAATGGCATTGGATTTATCGTTTGAAGTGCTAAAATGAAACATACTGTAGCTACGGATTTCTCTCCACCACTCGCACTATTTATAGAAAGACAAGCTTTACCTGGAAATTGGATAAGCAAGTCTACACCGCCATCAAATATCCTATCAGGATATTCCAATTGAAGTAAACCAGAGCCCCCACCAGTTATATTTGAAAAGATTTCTTCAAAACTCGTATTAATCTCATCAAAAGCTTTCTTAAAGATACGAGTTTTTTCCATTTCTAATTCATTCATGAAATTAATTATTGAACCTCTTTCACCTTCGAGTTCATTGATCCTCGTAGAAAGTTGTTTATAGTTCCTACTTTGCTCATCATAATGAGCTTCCGCAAGTTGATTTACGGCACCAATCTTCTCAAATTCCACTTCAACCGAGTTAAGCGTTGATTCTAAGGTTTTTAGATTATCATCAGTCAACTCAACCTTTTCTTTAACACCTAAGGTCTTCAATTCATTTGATATATACTCGATTTGAATCTCTTTCTCTTTGATCTTGCCTGTTAAATCTGTCAGTGAGATATTCATGGAATCTTGATTATTGTAAGATCCCTTTAATTTCTCTTCTAATTCATTTAATTCTGATTCAATTTTGTCATGCTCAGATCTTTTGGAAGAAATCGATGAGGTATAGTGTTCTCTTTCGGTCATTAACTCGGATAATTTTTCCTCTTCAAAGATCAAAGCTTTCTTTGTTTCATCTATTTTGGATGTAGATTCATCAAATTGTTTCGTTATTTCTTTTATACGAAAATTATTTTGATTCAACGAGCTTGATATAGAATTTGAAGATAGTTCTAATGATGGTGTCTTGCCTTCTAAGAAGGCACTTTTTCTATATAATTCCTGTAATTCTTGACCCATTGTAAGGAATTTTTCTTCTGCCTTAGATAATTCTGATGCATCGTAATCTAATTTTGCTCCATCTGTCTTTTCTTTAATATTTGAGATTCTTTTTTTGATCTCTTTTCTTTTATTTATCAAATTTTCTAGTTCTTCTTTTTCTTCTTCAATCGATTTTTGAAGATTTTTGATTTTGCTTTCTTGCTTTTCAAAGAATTCGCTAAAAGAAGATGTTGATTGATTTAATGCTCTAATCTCTGCTTGATCTGTTCTAAATGATATTTCCATTTCAGATTTATTACTTCCAAGTTCCCGAAGTTTTTCATTGAATTTTTTAATATCTTTTATTTTCATATTGATACTTTGTTCAAGGTCATATGAAAGTTCTTGAAGCTCATTCACTAACTCGTCATCAATAAATTCTTGCTTAGGAGTACTTGTATTCGGTTTTAGGTTCTTAATCTCGATGCCTCCACCAGGAGTATATATTTCCCCTGTCAACGATATTGTTTTGAAACCCATTAAAGAAGAGGCAAAAGCCGTTTTCTTATCCTTAGTAATTAGAGTGTTTCCAAATATCAAATTGACCGCAGGTGAAAATTCATTATTGGATTGGATGAAATCAATAGCCCGACCAACAATCCCTGGAATCTTAGGAATATCATCAGTAAGCTCGATAGTTCCTAAAGATTTAAGAGGAATTATTTTTAACGCATTCCAAAAGGCATTATTCTTTTCCTTAAATATTTGAACGAAATCCATAGCTTTTTGGAAATCCTCTACTACTAAAGCATCCATCCATTCCTCAAATGATGTCTCAATAATTTTCTTATAATTTTCATCGAATTTTATTAGATCTTTAAATCTACCATAAGAGAGTGACATCAGCTTCTTATGGTGTAGCGTAATATTGCTTGGTTTAATATTATTTTTTATAGATATGTTGAAGAGTTGATTCTGGATTTCGTGTTCTAAAAGAGAACTTTTTGCATTATGAAGAATTCTCATTGCATTTGTTATCTCTTCTTTTGCAGTGTGTATTGATTCTCTTAATTCAGATATTTTCACTTCTGTCGAGGATATTTTCTTTGAATTTTCTTCTTCTAAAGTAGAAAGTTGTCTAATTCTTTCTTTGATCGTTTCTAGAAATTTATTTCTCCTTGATTTTTGATCTTCGATCGTTTTTTGAAATTCTTTGAGTAAATCAATTTTACCGTTTAAGAGATTAATGGAGGTCTCGATCTTCAATTCTTCTTCAAGAAATCCTGTTAACTGATCTTCAACCTTACTTGGAGCTCCAATTTTTCCTGACGACAATTCTCTAAGTTTTTTTAGCTTATTCCTTTCTTCCTCTAATATTTTATCTTTATTTTTGATGAGTATATCTAAATCGTTTTTTTCTCCACAAATTTCATCTATTTCATTTTTTATATCGTCTACTGAGTTCTCCAATTTTTGGTTCTGTATTTCAATGCTTTCTCTCTGTTTTTCAAGATTCACTTTATTCTTTTCTTCGAACTCTAAGGATTTTTTTAACTCAATAATTTTGGATTTAACTATACTTATTGATTCATCAAAATCTTCGAGTTCTAGACTTTTATTTTGAAAAACTTCATCATAGAGTAATTTTTGCTTATTTTCCAATTCATTTTTTAATTTAAGAAGTGATTCTCTCTCTTTTCTCACTTCTTCAAAATCATTAATTATTGACTCGTGTTCCTTGTTAAGCTCATCTAAAGAATATTTAAGATCATTTAATTTCATTGTAAGGATTTGGCTTTGTAGACCATCTTTTTCTTTGGTAAGGAACTGATATCTGAGGAATTGATTTCGTTCTCTCTCAAGTTCTTCTACTCTAGCTTTAACTTCGCCAATCTTTGCCATAGCGATTTTAAGATTTAAATCAGATTGCGTGAGTTGATTCTTCGCTTCTTCTCTCTTTTCGTCATAAACCTTGACTCCAACGAGGTCTTCTATGACCTGCCGTCTTTCATCTGGAGTCAATTCTGCAAGTCTTGTAACAGATTGTTGAGGAATTATATTATATCCCGATACGCGGATATTTGCTGAGGAAAGTAGTTCCATAAGCTGTTTTCTGGAAATCCTTTTGCCATTTACCCTATAAATTCCCTCTCCATTTTTTTGAAATTCTCTTGAGATAGATACAGCATCAGCGTCTATTGGAATACGTCTATCATCATTTTCAAATTGGACCAATACGTAAGCGGATTTTTTTGGCATTTCAGATGTTTGAGTTATTACATCTGAAAGGGATGCTCCTCGCAATTCTTTTGCACTTAATTCTCCTAGTGAGAATTTTATAGCGTCCAATAAGTTAGACTTTCCAGAACCATTTGGACCTGTTATAACCGTGAGGCCTTGATCGAGCGTGAGCGTGACTTTCTTGTCAAAAGTTTTGAAGTTTCTTAGCTCGATCTTTTTTATGTAAACCATGAAGTTATCAGCTCTCGCGAGAGCGAAAAAGAAATGCTTCTTTAATAAATTTAGTGTTTAGAACTATAAGTAGAATTTAAACATAACCTAGTAAAAAACTGCATAAGTTGATTTAACTAATGGGCGCAAGAAGAGAAATGTAATGGTACTTTTAGTTATAGTGAATTTTACAAATTCTATATTCTAAACACTGAAATTAGCTTAGTTTTTTTAATAAGCTATAAAGAGTGCTAAATCAACGCCCAAATCTTTTTACTCTTTTTTGGAAGGTTCTAATAGCACGGAGCAGATCTATTTTTCTAAAATCTGGCCAAAATACATCTAAGAAACAGAGTTCACTATAGGCTGATTGCCAAAGTAAAAATCCGCTTAGCCTCTCTTCACCTGATGTTCTGATTATTAGATCTGGGTAAGGATTAGGTAGATGTGCGGTGTATAGATTTTTTCTAAATAGATTTTCATCTATCTCTTTTAAAGATATTTTACCTTCCTTTACGTTCTCAGCAATTTTTCTTGTGGCATCTACTATCTCCGTTCGACCACCATATGCGATCGCTATATTAAGATAATAATCGGAGTAGTCTTTTGTGGCTTCTTCAATTTTATGAAAATCGTTTTGAAGATGTTTTGGAAGTAAATTTATTTTTCCAAGAGTTTTAACCCTTACTCTGTTTTCATGGATCTGTTTATCATTAATGAGTTTAATTGCTTCTTCTCCAATCAATTTTAGTGTATGTTCAACTTCGTTTTTTGGTCGTTGAAAATTTTCAGTTGAGAAAACATAAGCAGTTATTGCTTTGATGTCTAGATCCAAACACCATTTTAAAAATTCCTCTCCAATCTTTACTCCGTATTTATGACCTTGTATTGATGATAAAGCTCTACCCAAGGCCCATCTACGATTGCCGTCCAGAATTACTCCAATATGTGCCGGCATTCTATGTTTCTTTATTTGTCCCAAAAGCCATTTTTCATATACTTTGTATATTCCTATGGATCTTAAAAATGCAGAAAGCAATATTTTCTCAACTAAATTTTTTAAGTAATCATTCAGATAATGAGCAAGAACATCCTCTCTTTTTAGGGATTTTCGTAAAACTTTTTTTCAGAATTTGCTTAGAGGAATTTAATGCTTCTTCGATCTTTGCAGATTCTTCAATTCCTTTTTCATTTAATGCAATTGGTTTGCTACAGACAATACCTAAGGAACAATAGCATATTCCTAATTCTCTTGATAGAAATACCTCAGGAGACATACCCATATTAGTTAAGTTGCTTCCTTGTGTAATCAATAATTTTCTTTCTGTTGCTGTTTCGAACCTGTATATTCCCATACAAGCTATTACACTTTTATTCCATACTTTATTAGGAATTGATTTTGAGGATCTGATCAAACAATTTCTCAAGTCTAAACAGAAAGGTTCACTTAAATCCACTGGAGTTATTAATAACTTATCAGAAAAAGATTGATGTAGATTATTTGCATAATCTATCAAATTATTTGGGATAACAATATCGCCAATAGCATATTTCTTTTCTAATGCTCTATAGTTGTTTAATGATATTATTCTATCAATACCAATCTTATTGAGACCCCAGATGTTTGCACGATAATTATATTTTCCTAGCAGTACATCGTCTTCAATCTCTCTTCTTGCTAAGAAAATTATCTCATAATCTTTAGATTCACTTAATATCATTTTTCGGGTTGGGCCATAGGGAGTGCCAATCCTAAGCTCCTTTTTATTCGAGAGAATATCGTCTATTTTGAAATCACCGATTACTGCGAAGCTAGGCCTAGGCAATTCAAATACTACCCATAAATTATGTAATAAATTATCTGTCTAGCCTAACTTGTAACAATTCTTGTTTAAAATAGTTTTTGTAACTGAAATAAAGATGTGCTAGTTTAATCATTATCTTTTTGAGTTTCTTCTTTGCCAAATATCATTTTAAATTCTTCAAGAGTAATCTTCTTATCTTTTTTGAATTTTTCAAGAGCTTCGCTTTCAGACTTTTTCCTATAACTTTCCATTTTTTTTAGAGATTCCGATTCAGTAAGATCCTGGCGCTTTTTTCTTAATTCTTTTACTTTTTTTATCTGCATTATATATTCTGCATGAATTTGGGCGAGCTGTTTCAAACTTTCTTCATATTTCTTGTGAGCTTCGTTCGATTCTTCTCTAAACTTTTTTGCTCTATCATAAAGTTTTGTTATTTCATCTTGGATTGTATCGCTCTCTTTAGATAATTCCATCTGTTGATTCCTAAGAGGGTCCATCTGGTTTTTCAATGAGTCAATTTCTTTTTTTCTTTCATTAAGTTCTTGCTTCAATTTACTTGAATGATCAAATTCAACTAAATTGGTCTCGATTTCCTTAATTCTCTCCAGTAGTTCCTTTTCTTTTTGAATTGAAAGAGAATTCGTCTGTATCTTCCAATCTATTTTATCTCGCTCCTTTGTTAACCTATGTGCACCATGCGGAATCTTAATCTTCAATTCTCTTAATGAATCGAATATCTTATCAACTACATCTCGATTTTCATAAAGTATCTTCTTTAATTCTTCTCTTTTCTCCTTCAGTCCCAGAACTTCTTTGTTTATTTTATCTCTTTTTTCTTTAAGTGCAGCTATTTCTTGCTTTAACTTTTGAAATAGATCATTCAAGCGATTTCTTTCAGTTAGCCACTTTTTAGTATCTTTTTCCAGAGTTCCTTTTGATTCGGTAAGCTGAGAAATTTTGTCTTCGATTTGTGCTATCTCTTTATCCAAAGCTTCTTCTTGCATGACACCATCATCGTTTTGAGTGATACAATAGCCTGACCAAGTTCATTTTATTGATTATCCCAATACTTTACCAGCTTTGTTTTTCGATCTTGGTATCCAACAAAACTTTACATTTCTGCCTTCACAAAGATGCCATACTTTATTTGCTAATTCTCTTAAATGATCTTCTTTGATGCTATATTCATATGTCAATTGCTTAACTGCTAGCTGGCTATCAGAGTAAATTTCTATATCTTCTTCTTTAACATCCTGCAAAGCAGCTATTATTGCCATATATTCTGCTTGATTATTTGTTATTCCGCTTTCTTTTTGAATTTTAGGTGGCCTGCCTTCTACTATATAGCAATATTTCCCCGACTTCCCAGAACCGTCAACAAAAATTTTCATAATTAGAGGAACGCACTCTTTATGAATATATGAATTAGGATAATAAGATTCTATTTTTTAGCCATGTTGATTTCGATTGTTGAAACTGATCTTGTTTTTCCTTCTTGATTTGGAATTTCTTCAGTCCCAATTGATACATCAGTTACTTTTACGTTTTCCAAGAACCTGCGCTTAACTATCTCAGCTACATCAACAGCCGTAGTTATTGCTCTTCCTCTAGCCTTGAGAATAATCTCCTTCGCATTTCCAGTTCCAAATAAAGTTACGGAGGCTAAAACATAGTTCATTATTGGTTTGTTTCCAATGAAAACGGTGTTTGATTCTTTTGACATAATAGTCCTCAACTCGATTGTTGTTATAGGAACGAGTATGCTCTATTATAAATATTAAAATTTATCGATATAGGCGATCATGCTTTTTAATCTAAGTTTAAATAGAATATCTATTTAAATCCATGATCTTACGTATTGCTAAATGTGAGAATTATGAAAGACGGTTATCTATCTAATGCCGCAGTTCACAAATTAATCGAGGTGGCTGGAGCTGAAAGAATTGGAGATGATGCTGTGGAAGAATTGAGAAAAGTATTGGAAGAAATTGCAATAAATATTGGCAAAGATGCAATTGAACTTGCTTCTCATGCAGGAAGGAGAACAGTAAAGTTAGAAGATATTCGTTTATCAGCTAAAAGAATCAAACTTAATTTAATTTAGAATTCTTGCTTATAATGTAATTATGATTAATCAATAGAATTACTTGAAGAAATTGAAAAACACAAACACTTTACTTTTTTTAGCGCGCGCTAGATGCTTAATAAAAGAAACCAGCGAATTTCAAAAAAAGCCCAAATCACCAATATTCTTATTCATGCTTTTAGATTTGCATAAGTAAAAGTTAAATGAATCAACCAATTACTATTGATTCCGAGTATATACAACCGGACTAATTTTTTTGCGGTGCTCCGGTAGTATAGAAGTGCTGAGTGGGAATATCTAAAAAAAATCCCAAAGAGGTACTGTATAATCCGGTCAAGTTTTACACCGAAAGTATGACGGCCTCTCGAGCCGCCGACGCGGGTTCAAATCCCGCCCGGAGCACCAAATTCATTCATGGCGGAAAGTTCAAATTTAGATGCTCGCACCAAGGTACCCACACACACACTAAAAATACGGTAATTTGCTAAAGCGATAAAAAAAATCGATTGATTTTTCTAAAAAAAAGACTAGAACCAAATCATAATATAATCAGTCCAGCATAGATTACTACTCAATTGCTGTTACTACATCTAAGTATAATTAAGAGGTGAAATTTGGAAAATCAAAAATAGAGATAAGAAATTCAATCGTAGGAACTTCCTTCACAAGATTGTAGGTATAACGGCTCTGGGAGGTATTGCGAGCTTAATTCTGGGGAATAAGGTGGAGAAGGTTAGTGGTGCACTTTCTGGTTCAATTGAATACAAGGAGATTGCATACGGAACTGCTGTAGATATTATAGGCGGTAGTGATTCTCTTACGTGGGATCAGAATAATGGTATTTTCAAGGCAGGTTTCGGCAGCACTGCGAGCGGATTATCTTCAACGGTTAGTGGAGGCTACCTAAACACTGCCAGCGGAAATTATTCGAATGTTAGCGGAGGCACCATCAACACTGCCGTTGGGACATTTTCAACAGTTAGCGGAGGCGTCGTGAACACTGCC
>SMTZ1_10007959_pt1 | contig 12907 bp, 9 predicted proteins | sample DeeMarSWOR136_30_FD_25667 | JGI IMG/M metagenome (IMG submission 25667) | reverse complement strand
AATAGATTCCTCCACTTCGCTCACTTCATTCGCTCCGGTCGGAATGACATTTAAATCATATTTTTTCGGAGTAAAGTAAACAATCATATAATTTTATTTAAGATGTAATGCATTTTTAAGTATGGTTTTTACCCCACTCTGTTGCTCTTAAAGTCTCATCTACGCTTTTACCGATACGAATTACAATTTCTGGTAATGCTTCAATATCTTTCTTGCTTGTACGAAAATTAACGATACAGGTCCGTAGTACAAATTTACCATTAATGATAGCATTAGACACAAAAACCTCACCGCCAATTTGCAGTTGATTCAGCAGTTCACGGTTTAATTTATCCAGATAATCTTCCACTGTTTTGGTTTCATTTTGGAGATCTGCTGGTTTGAATCGAAAGGTGGTGATACTCAAATTTTGGGTAAAGGTTTTGGTAGAGCAATTTGGCTAATTCTATGTCTTTTCTGATCATTTGAATATATCCCTTTCGGCCAACCTGGCGTAATCCAAGCCATACCTTTAAGGCACGAAAGCCCCGGGAGTTTTGCGGACCAAATTCGTAATAATTTATTTGAGCGTCATCATCAATTTGGTCAAAATTATAATATTCAGGGTGAAAACTGAAGGTTTCAATTAGATATTGTGGATTGCGGACGAGTATACACCCGGCCTCCAGTGGTGTATATAGCCATTTGTGAGGATCGACGGCCAAGGAGTCTGCTTCACTAAGTGCTTTCAATTGGGGAGTCGCTTCGGGTAAGACAGCAGCCGGCGCCCCATAAGCTCCATCAACATGAAACCACAGTTCATTGTTTTTACATATATCGGAAATTTCTGATAAAGGATCAATGGCACCATTCCCGACTGTTCCGGCTGTACCTACCACCAGAAAAGGATAAAAACCGTTTTTACGATCTGATTTTATATGTGCTTCCAGTGCTCTGGGATCCATTTGTAGCTGTTTATCGACTGGTATCCAGCGAATAGATTCTGTTCCGAGTCCAAACAAATCTGTGGCTTTCTGAATCCAGGTGTGGGTTTCCTGGGATACGTACACCGTAAGTTGCTTTTCCGAGTTTTTCAAGCCATGTATACGAATATCCCAATTTGCTTTCATGCATCGGGCAACCAGAAATCCTACAAAATTAGCCATATTTCCACCGCTTACCAATAGGCCGGCACAGGGAGTGGGATATCCGATAAGTTGAGCAATCCAGTCAATGGTTTGTGATTCGATTTCGCTAGCGACGGGAGAAAGAAGCCAGGCACCAACATTGGGATTCACTGCCGCAGCCACCAGATCCCCTAAAGCGCCAATGGGGGCAGCAGAGGAGGTAATATATCCCCAGAAACAGGGATGTCCATTATATAAAGAATGTTCAATAATTAAATTTGTAACATCAGTAAGAAGCATATCACTTGGTGTCCCTTCTTGCGGTAAGGGAAGATTGCCCAGCAATTTACGAATGTCAGTGGGCTTTTCACCTAAAGTGACTCCCCTTTTGGGAAGGGTTTCAAGAAAATGAGTAATCTGATCGATAACCTGATGACCCAGTTTGCGAAAATCTTCAGGTTTTATGTCTATGGGTGCATAATGATCGGGTTGGTTTTTTTTATCTTTCGTCATGCCATTCTCCTGCGATATTTTTTCTTCTCCGGCGATTTTGACAAAATTAGTTTTGAGAAATGCATTCAATCCCCTGCGATTCATCATTCGGATAGGCCAGAACATACATTTATCTATATTGAGAATTCATTATGATTGATCCTTAAATATTATAATGAAATGATGTTCATATTTTACTCTTATCTCTTCCTGAAAATGTTAAGCTTTCACTTTATTATTTCATTGTATTAAACATATTGAATAAATAAACACTATCCAATTAAATAACATTGTTGTACATATAAAAGTAGTTGGCCTTGACTTTAATAAATATCTGCAGAGAAATAACGAGTGTATCATCTATTTTATATCGCTTGGATGATGATATATATATCGTCATCATAGAACAAATAGTATTTTAACGTCCCTTGGAAGATATAAATTTCAGGTAGATTTTGTAGTCGTTATTTAAAATTAAAAAGATGAAACATTCGAAATACTATTTAAACCTAAAGAATTCTAAAAAAAAATTATTGTATAATTGGATGCGAGAACTCACCGGCAATTTTGTAATAAATTCAAATGATTAAAATCCCTCTCAAGCAACGGCATAATAACAAAGTCAGATAGTTTTTAAAGAATATCTGCCAGAGATTTCAAGAAATTAACATACAATTTAAATGAATATGATGAAAAAGTCGAGTGTATTTGTAAGAAAATTTTAAGAAACGGTTATGCTTCGGTGATACTTTCGTGATGTCAATTCTTGATAATAAGGTGAGAATAGTTTTTGCTGATTATCTCAAAAGGGGGGCTTATGGAGAAGTTGAAGATATGTATTTAATGATGAGGGTACCACTGTATTATTTATTTTAAATATGAACCAAAATTCAAAGGATAAATAAAAATGAAGAAGATATATTTAAAATACAGTTTATTAAATGTGGTGATCTTCGCACTGGTTTTATGTGTGATTGTCTCTACAGGTTCGACTCGATCGAAGGATTTTCACAAAAAAATCATGCAAACGACCCTGTCTGATACAGCCACCTTTGCCGGTGGATGTTTCTGGTGTGTGGAGTCACCCTTTGAAAAAATACCTGGTGTGCTGGAAGCTGTATCAGGTTATGCTGGTGGCAAAGTTAAAAGTCCAAAATATAAAGATGTTTCTGCTGGTAAAACAGCTCATGCGGAATCGGTTCAAATTATATACGATCCCTTTACTATTTCTTATGCACAACTATTAGATATTTACTGGATGAATATTGATCCCACCGATGCTGATGGATCATTTTATGATAGAGGAAGCCAATACCGATCGATAATTTTTTATCACAATGAGGAACAGCGAAAATTGGCTGAATATTCGAAGAAAAGGCTAGAGTCTCTAAGGATCTTTACTAAACCTATAGTTACCCAGATAATGCCATACTCGGAATTTTATGAAGCAGAAGCATATCATCAGAATTTTTATCAAAATAATTTTGAACGGTACTGTCAATATTGGATAGATTCGGGTCGTGATGATTTTTTTAAAAAAGTGTGGGGAGATTTCGATAAACGTTTTGAAAAATTTACCCCCCCCAAAAAAAGCATACTAGAGGAAATACTGACTCCCCTTCAGTTCCGAGTGACCCAATTAAATGGTACTGAAAAAGCCTTTCAAAATTTATACTGGGATAATGAAAAAGAGGGGATTTATGTAGATATTGTTTCAGGTGAACCACTCTTCAGTTCAACAGATAAATTTAAATCCGGTACCGGCTGGCCAAGTTTTACCCAACCATTGGAAGATGGCAACATTGTAGAGAAAATAGATAGGGAACTCGCTATAGAGCGCATTGAAGTGAGAAGTCGAAAGGCAGATTCTCATCTGGGGCATGTTTTTGAAGATGGTCCAGCCCCCACTGGCTTGCGGTATTGTATCAATTCCGCTTCCTTGCGATTCGTTCCAAAGGAGGATTTGGAAAAGGAAGGGTATGGAAAATATCTGAACCTTTTTAAATAAGATTGATATATGAGTGAATAATTCATCAGATAAATGCATATCATATTATTGATGAATGAACCATGACTAAAAACAAGAGGCCTGGAACTTTTAATAGAAGATCCTTCATTTAACTGGTTTTATTAGATAGAAGAAGCAGTCAAATCAAAATAAAACTTGGTTCCCAGGTTCAATTCACTCTCAACAGAAATAGTTGAATGATGCATTTCCACTATCTTTTTAGCGATGGCCAAACCGATACCGGTTCCTTCGCCTTTTCTGGATCTGCTTTTATCTACCTGATAAAAACGATCGAAAATGTAGGGAAGCTCATCTTCAGCGATACCTGGTCCATTATCTGAGACCATTATCCTAATTTTATCATTCATGGGAGTAACAACCACTTTTATTTTTCCAGGAGAGGGGGTATATCGCAAGGCGTTTTCCACTAAATTTGAAATGACCCTTTCAATTAAAGCGATGTCTGCATTAACTGCAGGCGTCTTCTGCGGAAATATACCTTCTAACCTGATATGTGAATTTTCTGCTTGTGGTTTGAATTTTAACACCACATCCTGCACCAATTCCGCCGGATTAAATTGCTCAGGTTTCAATGGCGTTTGTTTGGCATCCAATTTTGATAATTCAAAAAACTCTTCTATGAGCTTGCTGAGCATATTGGTGTTATTTATGATCGTTTCCAGATATTGAATCCGCTCTTCAGGGGGTAATTGGTCATCCTTCATGATAATTGTCTCCAGGTAACCGCGTATGGAAGCCAATGGACTGCGAAAATCGTGCGAAATGTTTGCAACCAGATCTCTTCTTAATTTGTCTGTTCTCTTCAATTCCTCCATATGAGTGACTATGGTATCAGCCATTTTATTAAAACTTCTGGCGAGATGGCCAATTTCATCTTCAGTTTGAAAAGGAATTCTTTCTTGCAATTTCCCTGTTTCAAATTTTTTAACAATATCAGTCATTCGGCGAAGTTTCTTTGTTAGTAGTGCAAATACGATAAGTCCAATGATAGCAGTAAAAATAAACGTTATAGATAATCCCTTAACCATGGTCTGTAATATGTAGCTTTCTCTAATCATGCTGGTTATGGTATCATACTGCTCACTTGCCAAAATAATGTAAAGGAATCCATTGATCTCTTTCCCAATATTCAGAGGTGCCACTGAAAATGGTTTTTGTCTTCCAGGATGCCTGGGATCATCACCCAGTACCAGCTGGTTCTGGTTACCACTAAAGAAATTTTTGATTGGCTGTAAATCCACAAACTCTTTTTGTACTTTTTTACGAGGTTCGGCAAAAAAAGCCAGAATCTTTCCGTAACTATTCAGTAAATAGATTTCGACTTCCGGATTCATTACCATCATGTAGTGAATTTTATCTTCGATTTGTGATAATGACAAACTATCTGATAAAAATGGTCGAAGTTCATTTGCCATATTTTGTGCCAGCGGCAGATTGAGTCGTTGATCTGCTTCATCAATAAAACGCATGGAAGATTGCATGGTGATAAAAATTTGGGTGGCTCCCAGAATAAGGAGAAGCAGTAAAAAAATGACTGAAAGTTTGGTATAAAATGATTTGAAAAAATTCTTCATTCCTCTAATTCCTCCATTTCAGTAAAGCGATATCCTACACCCCATACTGTTTTTATAAATTTTGGATTTGAAGAATCTAGCTCAATTTTATTTCTCAACCGATTTATATGCGAGTTTACTGTATGGTCATACCCATCGAAATGATATCCCCAGACCAGATCCAGCAATATCTGGCGGGTATAAGTTCTGCCTGGATTCTGGGCGAAAAGTGCCAATAGATCGAACTCTTTAGCGGTTAGTTCTATGGTATTTCCTGCAAGAGTAACCTTGCGTTTAAGCAAATCAATGTGAAGATTTCCAAAGGTTAATAACTTTGTATCTTCATTTATTCCAGAATTTGCTTCTTTGGCATCAAGACGGCGAAGGATGGCTTTAATCCTGGCAATAAGTTCTCGTACGCTGAATGGCTTGGTGAGATAATCATCCGCACCCAGTTCCAATCCCAAAACCTTATCAAATTCTTCAGACTTGGCAGTGAGCATTAAAATAGGTGTTGATTTTTTTTCAGTTCGTAGCCGTTTGCACACCTCCAAACCGTTCAGTTGAGGCAGCATTAGGTCAAGGATAATTAATTTGTAATTGGTTGTGAGTGCCTTTTCCAAACCAGTCTGACCATCAGAGGCCCATTCCAGATTAAAACCAAGATCTGTGATATGAATTTTAACCAGATTAATGATATCCGGATCGTCTTCAATTATTAATATCTTTTTAAAAGATTTCATCTTTTCAGTTCTCAATTTGATATTTTCTTTATCTTCCCTTTGAAAATAATGGAATCTTCTCGAGTTTGCATCATAAAATCATTTATACCAAAATTTTTTTAATGAGAATCGGCCTAGAAATTTATTATTCAAGCGAGAAGAATTTCTTCAGAAATTCAGTGGTAGGAAAGCTCCGATTTAAGCCTGATAACTTTACCTTAGAATAAGGCCGGTATTCATGGTATTCCCGGCCTTATTATCCTCAACACTTCTGTAAGAATTAATTAATTCTACTAATGGTTAATTTTGCCACTTTTCTTTCCCATCCATAAACTGCCGGATCCAACTCACCTACCCCTAAAATTCCCTGGTGTTGTTTTATTCTCTCTCTTGTCGGAACCCGGGATAAAGGACTTCCACAGCATGGGCCAGGTATATGTGCCTTTAATTCGGTATTCATTTCAGTACCAGCATCATACGCTTTTAAGTAATATGTCCGAGATCCATGAGGGGGTAGATTTACTTTATTGACACCTGTAAATCCATCATTGGTATTGACGAGCATTGTGACGAGTGAGAGTTGGTGAAATCCTCTTTTTGCTTTGATAGTAAATGTCTGAGAAGTACCAGGAAAAATCGGACCATTTTCTCCTTCCACTACCTGATAAACATTTTTAGATTGTTCAAGAAAAGAGATCATCGCTGTGTTCTGGGCATCCTCTGCAATTTGCCGCAAAAGATCTGAAGCATAAGCATTCACTTTAAACATCCTCACCCACCGTCTGTGTACGGCAATAACAGAGGGTGAAAAGGGTTGGCTGGCACCCGGAGCAGTGGCGGCAGTCAAATTTTCCAGCACAATCTGGTATTCCAGATCTTGGCCATACTGTTTTTCAAATCCTTCAACAGATTCGGAAACCTGGCCAGGATTTATATCCTCATTCGACATCATACCATCTGTAGGAGATTGAGAATCTCCGCCGCATCCCCAAATGAGTGAGAGTAAAATAAAAAAGACTGACAAAACAAAAAAACGATACATAGATAATCCTCCTGTATATGAAGTTAAAATAAATGATTTATATGGAAAAATAATGATTGACTATCACAAGAGTATCACAGCATCATCATATTTTTATAACTTTGGTGAAAAAAAGGTTGGGTTTAAAATGAATTTCTCATGCGATGTGAACTCGTATAAAATTTAGAATATTGGTCATGTGTAAATGTTAATTAATTCGAGTGCAAAAAGACTAGGTCATCTCGACCGGAGCCCCGATCCGTCTTGACGGGGCGAAGCGGAGAGATCTTAAGGAATAGGTATCTTCTCGCTAAGCAGGGTGTTGCGGAATGGTAATTGAAGATTAGATTTCTCCTCAAATTCAGATTTCATCCTCATTTTCGTTCGAAATGAGTAAGAAATCTTAAAACTGCAACAACCTGTAAGGCGGGATTCCAGTTGATTATTAATTGGCATATTCATAAATATTTGATATAAAGTCTCTCTGTATTCGTCCTCGAGTTACTTGACATCAACAGTCAGGCACGATGGGGAAAGAAATTGTATCTTAAAAATTTAAGCTGGAAATTCTTGTGGGGAATTTACGTCAACACGCTGATCAGTCGTATAAACCATAAAGATACCCAACCAACCAGGAGGAAGATGATGATGAGTTTTAGATGGCGTGAAGTTATTCGGGGAAAAATTGACTTACCTGCAAACATGGTAACGGTAGTTATTATGATGAAAAAGATAGAACTGATATAAAATAGAGTTCCTATAAAATTATATTGAATAGATACCCATATCTTCCCATGTGCCATGGCATAAAAAGAACGGGTTATCCCGCAACTGGGACAGCTGTAGCCAGTTAAGGATTTAAATAAACATTCCGGAAGTGGTAAATTTTCTAAATGTATAAAATAAGGAATGGCTAATAGGGCACTCAGAAAAAGGAGGACCATTGTATTAGGCCATCCTTTCCCTGAGATCTTTTGTTTTGGAATATTCAATCTGATTATCTTGCTAACCATGGCCATGAGAATTTAATTTATAATTGAGGTTTATTCGCTGTTTGTGGGAATATTTTATATTCCGGTCCAAATTGTTCCAGAAATTCCAGACTGAATACCCGGAAGGTATAGGAAATAGGTAGTAAAATGACGGAACTGATATAGGGAATAATCAATAGAATAAACCCAATACAACAGGTGAATATTCCAATCAGGATGACCATGATAATCACGACACTATGCAGAAGAAAGAGTAATAAACCGTAAACAAGAAAATAACCGGAATGAGTTCTGAATAGTTCTAAGAATTTTTTCCATCCCTTCAGCACCTGAACATCATGTTTATACATAATAGGAATAACAAAATTGTTCAGAAACATGGAAATGTAACAAAAGACGATGGCGATGAACACAGCTATCAATATCATTCCGATGATGAGAATAATAGGTATAGCGGGTAAAATGTTAGTTATAAACATTCCGATGATCATAAAAAGTATCACCGCAAATGATCCCACTAATATACCAATGACAAATCCGAAAAATACCCGCCACAGAAAAACAGAATTTGCAGCCTTCCTGAACTGATGCCATGGTTTATTCACCAGGGCACGATTATTCACCACATTATCCAGGAACATGAATGCACCTCGTGAACTGAGCCAGGTTAAAACTAAGAGAATGATCAAAATAAGTATGATGACGAAGCTGATTAAAATCAGCCAGAAGGTATGTTCCTGCAGCCACTGCCAGGCCACCCCGGGCAGTTCCAGAAATTCTTCAATATCCCGGGTGGTGTGATCCTTAATATCCTGCGCACCAAAATGGTGAGGCCAGTCCAATAGACCCGTATCTAAAAGCTCTGCCAGGAAAACAGTAAATCCAACAACAAACCATTTGCCGATATCAAATGGCCGGAAAAGATCAGTAGTCATGCGTCGCCAGGCAAGTGATAAGGGTTGAACAAATGTGACTTTCATAGTGTCTCCTGTGCTGAGTTGTATTTTTCAGTATCCTATTATAATTTGCATATTGAATACTTACGGAAAAAGCTGGAAATAAGTTTATCGATTTTGGGAGAAAAGCTGGTTATCTTTTATCAGATAAATTTTATTAGTATCATCAAACAATTCTTGACAAATATATTTACTATATTTATATTTAGACACCATGTCTATATAATAAACAATTTATCTCTTCCTTATTTAGAAGTCAAAAAAGAAATGAGAAGGTTGAGATTACACTAAATTTCAACTCGTTCGAGTTTCAATTTAACTTATACACTTTATTAAGTAAACCATCCATCGTTTGATTAGTTTACCGGGAATATGAAGACTGAAAAACTGATATAATTCCGATTTCATATTTTATGAGATTAATTTGAATTTAATCATAGCAATAATAAGCTTTAATTTTAGATTCACATTATGTCAGACAGAAGAAAAACCTCAAAACATAAAATCGAATTTTCCTGAGGAAATCTGTATTTTGAATATATAAATTAATATATATGTAGTATCTGATTCTTGATTTTATGCTAAGGATTTTATATGATACATTTCAGAATAATTAGTCTGATTCAACAAAGATTTATACCTGGAAATCAGAAAGCTTTCTTTCATGGAAGCTATAGAATAATGTTGCTAACAATCCCCATTTTTCTCTTTATTTTCCTGAAAGTTTCCGTCTCAGATACAAATTCTTTTAAAATAGAACTCCCGGAAATTCCGGGAATCGAGATTAAGTTGGGACATTCAGTTGAAATTATTGGGGCCCGCTCTGCTGTAGTATTCCAGTTTAGAGACGGCCGAATTGTGGTTGGTCAGGGAAAGGAGAGTAAGTGGTCATATGACGGGGGGCATACCTGGAAATCCGGTCCTGAAGGGCCTAGTGAAAAAGTAGCTATTGATCTGGGAAATGGCGAAATTCTCAGTATTTCGCGGAACACCCAGCGACGTTCGGATGGTAAATTTGCAGGCCGTCAACGTCATTCTCTCGATAACTGGCAATCGGTCAATAAAGAAGAGTCTGTAATAGAAATTCCGGGGGTATCTCCCACCGTCACCGGAGGAGGAGATATAATCGATGGATTTCTTTTTCATCATGGAATTTTACTTCTCGAGAATGGTGAACTTATTGCAACCATGTATGGTAATTATGAAGGTGATGTTATTCTTTGTGATGGATATCCTCCCGAATTAAACCAGCGCAAATATCGAACGGTAGTGGTTTTTTCTCAGGATAAAGGACATACCTGGGGAAATCCGGTGCTGGTAGCCTATGACCGAATGCTGGGTCGGGGAATTCCTGATGATCATCCCCTAGCTGAAAAGGGTTTACAAAACGAACTTGTAAAACCAACTGCTATTGTCCCTGCGATATCTCAGGAAGGATTTCGTGAGGCGGATTTGGAAGTAGCCCCAAATGGTGATCTGCTATGCCTTATGCGATCGGGTGGTCGTAATGGAGGGGCTACCACGCTCTTCCCAACCCCACTGTATTGTTCCCGCTCTGCTGACGGAGGAAAGAGTTGGTCCCCACCAGAGCAAATAGCCGACCGCGGGGTCTGTCCTAATCTTGTAACCATGTCCAACGGGATAATCGTCTGTACCTATAGCCGCCCTGGAAACTGGCTGATTTTTTCCGATGATAACGGCCGGACCTGGAAGGGTGCATTCCAGTTCGGTGAGACCCGTGACTACAACTACATTCTGGAGGTATCTCCCGATACGATTCAGGTTTATCACGAAGCCTATAAGGGAGAGAAGAAAATAGTGCGTGGGACATTTTTTATAGTGCGAAAAAAATAAATTTCATCAACCAAGAATTCATACTACCCCTTGAATTGTAATTATCAGTGTTAAACCAGTTTTTAGCAAAACTTTCATATTTGGGGATATTACCATGAAATTTGGAAGATTACTTTTACCCCTTTTAATAATTCACCTATGTAATATCTTGCTTGCTCAAAATGTCTGGCGGGAAGATTCTTTTAAAGATTTTATAGATGGCACTTTTGATGATGCCGGTGCAAATATGTATGTCTCTTATCAAGGTAGAATTCAAACCATCAATCGGTGGGATGTCAACAATGATGGTAACATTGACATTCTGTGCATCAATTCCCATCCACTGGTAGAGATGCTGGATATGTCTATTTATTGGGGTAATGGCAAGGATTTCAGTATCCAGAATCATTCATATGTACCGGCCAATGGTCCGATGTGGGTGACACCAGGTGATCTGAATAATGATGGGGAAATAGACCTGGTAGTGGCCAATTATTCAAACGGCACCTGGACCGAAATGGAGTCGTTTGTGTATTATGGAGGTCTTAAAAATAGAAATTACCAGAAAAAATCGGAAGAATGGGCTTTCTTCCCATTCAAAGAGCGAGTTCTGCTGCCCAGCGCCAATGCCCAGAAAGCCGCCATTGGGGACTTCAACCGCGACGGTTTCAAAGATATTGTATTTGCTTTTTCCGGCGGATTCTGGGAATACCGGGATAAAAGCAAAATAGGTTATTCACCTTCCCGGATTTACTGGGGAGATGAAGCAGGTTTCAATCCTGAAAATTTTGAACAGATTTGGACGGTTGGTGCCACGGATGTAACAGTAGCAGATCTGGATAATAACCAATGGCCAGACCTGGTTTTCGCCAACGGAGGGGGTATGGAATCATTTATTTATTATGGCAGTCAGGATGGTTTCAGTGAAGACCGTCTCACTTCTTTGCCGGCCAACATGCCCCATGCAGTGGAGGTGGGTGATATAAATAATGATGGAATGCAGGATGTTATATTTGCCAATGAGAGTGGAACAGTTTCTTATGTATACTTGAATAACAATGGTCAATTCACGGTAAATCAACGCCTGGAATTCGAAACCTATACTGCTAAGGATGTACTTGTAAATGATTTCAACCGGGATGGTTTTGCTGATGTTTTCTTTACCAATCACCAGCATTCCTTGAGTGGTGATCCAAACCTGGCTAACCGGTTGATTGATTCCTATCTGTATTTTGGTTCTCAGGATGGTTTCGACTGGGAAAGCCGGCAGTCGATTCCCACAATTGGAGCATGGGGCGCTAATGCTGAAGATCTGAATGGCGATGGATGGATTGATCTTCTGGTCTGTAATTTTCAGGAACACTATTCTTATGAAGTACCTTCCTTTATATATTGGAATGGTCCAGAGGGTTTTTCAGGCACACGCCGCACGCCACTTTTTGAGCATGGGGCTCAGGGAAATGCCATTGCCGATTTTGATGGTGATGGTCACCTGGATATTCTGATTACCTCCATGATGGGCAATTCCCGGGGGGATTATGATCCCAATTATCTATATTGGGGAAATGATCAGGGGCAATATTCTGTTAGCAACCGGATTTCTTTACCCGGACGGGAAGCATATGAGCAAGCCATGGCTGACCTGAATGACGACGGTCAGGTTGATATTTTGTTAGTGAACCGCGGTGAAAGCACCCGTAAGCTGAATGAATTATTCATTTACTGGAACGATCAGAATGCCTTTACTCCCTGGCAAATGACCGGTTTACCCGTAATTGGTGGGGTGGGGATTGAGGTGGCTGATCTGGATCGTAACGGTTATCTGGATTTGGTGGTATCCAATTTTCTATCCTACCAGAAGGAACAAAATGGTAAAATTGAATCCGGCTCTTACATCTATTGGGGTGGTTCTGGCGGATGGCCGGTTTTGGATCGGACCATTATCCCCAAAGTGATGACCCGCTCTCCGGCTATCTGCGATATCAACCAGGATGGTTACCTGGATCTGGTATTTGGTCAGCAGGGTCAGAAAGGACTGGCCGCGATTTTTTTAGGTAATGGCACCCACCAGTTTGATGAAAAACGAATGATCACTCTAGAAAATAGTGTTGGAACCGGTTCACCAGGTGTTGCGGATCTGAATAAAGACCAACGACTTGATATTGCCTTTGCCCACGATAAACAGGTAGCGGTTTACTATCAA
>SMTZ1_10035272_pt1 | contig 12908 bp, 9 predicted proteins | sample DeeMarSWOR136_30_FD_25667 | JGI IMG/M metagenome (IMG submission 25667) | reverse complement strand
GGTTTGTTTTGCGGTCTGGTCTGCAATGGATTCCTGCATGCTTTTTCTTGTGTCCCTTATTTCTTTTTGCTGTTTCCATCCGGGAAGTATAACATCTAAATAATTCTTTAAATTTTCTTTTGTAATACCCCCCATCCATGATTCTTTTGACAATTCGGGATGTAATTTTTCGGCACTGAATTCTTTCTCTGAATTCCCTTCGTCTGTTTTCTGGAAAAGAAAGCCCGTGATTAAGTATTCCTCTATTTCCGGGTCATACGAGGAAATATCGCGAGCGGAAGCTGCGCATATTTCAGGGTCATACGAGGAAATATCGCGAGCGGAAGCGGCGCCTATTTCAGAGTCATAGACATCAAGTTTGTTGTGCTTTTTAAGTTCATTGTAAAGAGAATATATTTTAGCCCTGCCTTTTTTGTTTTCACGGTCGTATCCTTTTTTAACCGCGAGGGATTTAAATTCTTCCGGGTTCATTTTTAAAACATCTTCTTTTTAAATTAAATTTTTATTAAATTAAAATTACGATTTTTGTTTGAATCACCGCCATATCAATCTTATTGAATTGGCGCGGAAAAAATTTATTCAATTTACCATATATAATTCAATTTACTACATATAAAATATTTCCTGTTTTTATATTTGAAATACTAATTACTTTTAGGGATGTTCCTGTTTGCATGTTAATTCAAGCAATTGAAACGCCTGTTTATATGAAAGTGTATATTTTATGCGACAACAAAAATGGAATATAATTCGTTTTTTTTATTAGGATTATTAGGGCTTATCATTATGATCGGATTTTTGGGAAATGTTTTGTTCAGCAGGACGAGAATCCCGGAAGCTCTTTTCCTGATAACGATGGGTCTTATAATAGGTCCTGTTTTAAATCTTGTAGAGTCGGGAAGTTTAATTGAAACCTCTTCTTTTATTGCAACAATCGCATTAATTGTAATTCTTTTAGAGAGCGGCATGTCAATAGACATAAATAAGCTTTTAAAAAATTTCTCGCATGCCACAATTTTTACTTTAATGGTTTTTATATTAAGCACTTTACTTGTGAGTTTGTTCCTGCATTTTTTAATGCACCTGCCTTTATTTCATTCGCTATTTATCGGTATCATCAGCGGGGGAACAACAACAATAACGGTAATGACCTTAATTTCCCGCTGCTCAGCGTCAGAGTATACTAAAAACCTGCTCTTTCTTGAATCAATGATTAATGATGTCACAATTATTTCGGGAGCGGTTATTCTCATACAGGTAATGGAACTCGGTACAATTGAAACAGGAAAAATTGCCGGCTTAATCCTGGGAAGCGTTTCAACAGCAGTTCTTTTCGGGTTTTTAACCGGCATGTTCTGGATTGTTATTCTTTCAAGATACCTTGAAAAGCACCCGCTGAACTATGTCTCTACTCTCGGGATTGCCTTAATTTTATATGCTCTTGTTGAAGGTGTTGAAGCCAACGGTGCAATAGCGGTGTTGATTTTCAGTTTGACTGTCGGGAATTTCCGTAATGTGGTAATGCTGTTTAAAATTAAAACAAATCTCGTAACAAGGCACTCGCTTGAAACTTTAAAGAAAATAAAAACAATACAATTAGGCATAACATTTTTTGTAAAGACATTCTTTTTCTTTTTTTTAGGGCTGATTTTCAGTTTTCAAAATTTAAATAAAGAAATTTTGACCGTTGTATTCGGCATGGTTTTTATACTGCTTGCCGCAAGATTTTTCAGTACACAGGTTCTTTTGCTTCTTGATAAAAAATACAGAAAAGAAACCTTTTTAATAACAACCATGCTTCCAAGGGGCTTTACCGCGACGGTTGTTGCTTTTCTCCCGCTTGAAGCAGGCATAGAAATTCCGGGGTTAACTGAAATAGTGCTTTTAATGCTTCTTATTTCAACAATTATTGCAATTATCGGCGTTACAATCCACGAGAGAAAGTTTCCTTATGTTGAGTGAATAACCTGTGAATAATTAATAAATTTATTTAAATGTAATTCAAATAATTAATAAATAATTAAACAATTTAATTAAAAGTAATGTAAATAATATTTATTTAATTAAAATCAATTTATATTTATAATACTTAAATATAAATAATATATAAATATATAATACTAATATAATACTTCATATTACAATGGAACCGGAATCTCAAAAAAAGGAGAAATGGATGGAAGCATTAGGCAAGCAATACACAGATGAAGACCTTGAGGAGCATTATACTTTTGCAGAAAAGGACCAGAGATTCCACGCTTTCTGGCGTCCGATCATCGGCGGGCTGACATTCGGCATCGGCGGTGCATTGCTGGTTCTTTCAGCGGTTTTCGGCTGGACATACTACCTGTTAGGTCAGGGTACAACAATATTCGTGTGGGGCATGCTCGTGGGAGCAATCGTATTGCTTATAGGGGTTTCATGGACTTCGTAAACTTAAATAAAAAATAGGCGTCGTTTTTTCAAACCTCGCGATATTTTTTATTGCAAACCATATAATTTATATTACAATAAAAAAATGGCAAAACAATTATGGATTAAAGCTAACCAGGATACTGCCTGGAGCAAAAGGGAAAAATTAATTATTGCAGCGTCAGAGGTAGGTGCCTACGGTGTTATTGTCAAAAAAGGAGAGATTGATAAGGTAGAATCTATCAGTAAGGACTTAAGGGCAACATCCGATGAATCCAGTATAACTTTTCCAAGGATAACAAGCATCGGTGATGCAAAATCCATGCTTGCGACAGCCGTTTCCGACGGCATTTTACTGGACTCGGAAGACCCTGATGTAGTAGAAGAAGTCGGCAGGTTGATAAGTCAGGAGATAGTTAGTAAACTTGTCCAGGACGGGATTGAGGAGGGCATCACGGACGGGATTATGGAGGGCATACAGGAAGGCATACAGGAGGGGTTAATAGAAGGCATACAGGAGGGAATTGAAGCAGGCATAGCGGAAGGAATTGAGGAGGGCATAGCGGAAGGCATACAGGAAGGCATACAGGAAGGAATAGAAGACGGCATCCGTGAAGGAATAGAAGAGGGCATAGCGGAAGGAATTGAAGAGGGCATAGCGGAAGGAATTGAAGAGGGCATCATGGAGGGAATTGAAGACGGCATAACCGAGGGAATAGAACAGGGCATAACGGAAGGGATTGAAGAGGGCATCATAGAAGGAATAGAAGAGGGCATAGGAGAAGGCATATCCGAGGGAATCCAGGAAGGAATTGAACAGGGAATCCAGGAGGGAATTGAAGAGGGCATAACGGAGGGAATAGAGGAAGGAATACAGGACGGCATATCCGAGGGAATCCAGGAGGGAATTGAGGAAGGAATCCAGGAAGGAATTGAAGAAGGAATAACCGAGGGAATTGAAGAAGGAATTGAAGAGGGCATATCCGAGGGAATTGAGGAAGGAATCACGGAAGGTATCCAGGAAGGAATAGAGGAAGGAATCACGGAAGGAATCCAGGAAGGAATTGAAGAGGGCATATCCGAGGGAATCCAGGAAGGAATTGAGGAGGGAATTGAGGAAGGAATCACCGAAGGAATCCAGGATGGTATAGAGGAAGGAATTGAAGAGGGAATCACCGAAGGAATCCAGGAAGGAATTGAAGAAGGAATCGGGGAAGGAATCACTGAAGGAATCCAGGAGGGCATAACCGAGGGAATATCGGAAGGCATATCGGAAGGCATACAGGCGGGAATAGAGGGAATAGAGGAAGGAATTGAAGAAGGTATCATTGAAGGAATCACGGAGGGCATAACCGAGGGAATCGGGGAAGGAATATCGGAAGGCATACAGGTGGGAATCCAGGAGGGAATCATGGAAGGAATCACCGAAGGAATCCGGGAGGGAATACAGGAGGGAATTGAGGAAGGCGTCAAGGTGGGAATCCGGGAAGGAATTGAAGAAGGGCTTGGAGAGGGAATCACCGAAGGAATCCGGGAGGGAATACAGGATGGAATCCAGGAGGGAATAGCAGCGGGCATATCCGAGGGAATCGGGGAGGGAATACAGGATGGCATAGCGGAAGGAATCCAGGAGGGAATTGAAGCAGGAATCACCGAAGGAATATCGGAAGGCATACAGGAGGGAATCGGGGAAGGAATATCGGAAGGCATTGAAGAGGGAATCCAGGAGGGAATTGAACAGGGAATCCAGGATGGCATTGAACAGGGCATAACCGAGGGCATTGAAGAAGGTATATCGGAAGGCATTGAAGAAGGAATCCAGGAAGGCATTGAAGAAGGTATAGAAAAGGGTATGGCAAGGGGCTTTGCTTCCGGCATGAACCGGGCGGATGCGGAACTCCAGGCAGCGTTTAAAACCCTGCACGCTCATTCGGAATCCGCGGATATTAGAATCGCACAGCGGGGCGGGTTATTTTTCGCCGCGGGAATTGCATTTCTTGTTCTTGCAGGCGTTTTCGGTTTCACAAATCCGATGCCTGCTTTTCTTATGGCAATTTTATGCGCGGTTTCATTAACGGTAGGAATGTATTATCTTTCACCCCACTAAACTGCACCAAACCGAATTTTAAAAATATATTAATTTTAATTACGATGGAAAAAGAAAAAACATTAAGGGAAATTAGCATTGAATATGATGTTGATGAAGATTACTGGATACGGTCTAAAATTACCGCCCACCAGCACATAGAGGATTCAAAGACAGATAATTTTTCGGCATGGCACCGCCCGCTTTACGGGGCTGCGTACTTTGCAATAGGATTTTTCTTCATGCTTACGATGTCCGAGATTTACCCGTTCATGATAAACGAGATGGGTTATGTCCTGCTGGGTCTTCTCGGCGGTCTCGGCATGGGCTGGGGTCTTTATACAATGGCATCATAAGCATCTTAAATAATCCCTTTAACGGTATCCTTCATAGTTTTCGGGACAATACCTTTAAGCCGCGTTAGAGAGCGGGATGCAGAATCCCTGACACTCGGGTCAAAGTCATCGGTTAAAGAAATCAATTTATCTATAACTTCTTTTGCCATACTTCTCGGTATAACCTTAACCATCCCGCCGAGCGCTCTTGCCGAAGCGTCCCTGACGCTCCAGTCATTATCATCGCACAGGCAAAGAAGCCGTTCAACCACATCCGTTTTTAAATTTTCGCGAATATTTTTTAATTCCCCGATTGCAAGAGCACACGACCTCCTGACAATCCAGTCAAGGTCAAAAGATAATTCAATAAGCCGTTCAACAACTGCGTTATTTTCATCCCCGGTTAACCTGTTCCCGATGTCTCTAAGGGTGCGAATGGAAGCGACTTTTATGATTTCATTAGCATCTTCTGTTAATTTCAATAATTTCACGATAATTTTTTTCATCATATCCCCGGGGATAATTTCATTAAGCCGCCCGATTGAATTCAATGCTTTTTGTTTTACCCCCCATTCCCTATCATCGCTCATTTCAAGAATCCTGTTTAAAACATCCTTTTCTGCGCTTTTCGGAATAATATTTTTTAAATTTCCAATTGCATCTGCCGCAGGTCTTCGTACCAGCCAGTCAAAATCCCTGCTCAAAACAAGCGTTCTTTTTATGACTTCCTCATTCATATCCTCAGGAATAATCGCCGCGAGTTTCCCGAGTGATAGAACGGCTCTTGCCCTTACACCCGAGACATAATCATCACACAATACCAGGAGCTGCTGCAATACCTCGCGGTTCATATCTTTCGGGATAGACAACTGTAACTCACCCAGGGACCATGCGGCGGGTCTCCTTACTCCCCAGTCGGAATCGCAGGAAAGTTTCAATAATGAATCGGTAACCTCTTTGCTCATTGAGCGGGGAATAACATTTTTTAATTTCCCGAATGCCTTTGCAACCGGGCGCCCCACAGCCCAGCCGCCGATTTCCCGCACAACTCGCCTATTGCCCACACGGCAGAGCCGCCTACATTAAGCCCGTCTTCATCGCTCATGTTAAATATCCGGCGGGTAACTTCCTCCCGGCTGCTTCTCGGGATAATATTTTTTAATTTCCCGAGCGCAAAAGTCGCGGGAATTTTAACATTATAATTTTTATCATAAGTCAATTTCAATATTTTCGCGACAATTTCTTTACGATTATCTTTCGGGATTAAACTTCCCATGCTTCCTATGGAATGCAGTGCAGATGATTTCACATGCCAATCGGGATCGTCCATTAACCTGGTTATTTGCTCAATTACCCGGTCAGTGTATGCAATATCAATCTTTAATGATCCAAGAGATTCGGCGGTTGAACTCCTGATTATCCGGTTTTTATCATAAGTTAAATTCAATAATTTTAAAATTATATCTTCTCGCATATCATCGGGAATTATCGTATCCGAATTGCCGATTGCTTTTATTGCAGAAGCCCTGGCTTCACCGGGATTTAATTTTTGCGCGGTTTCATATTTTCCCGTAAGTAGCATTAACCGGTCAATAATTTGTTTTTGCATGTCAACGGGAATAATTATATTTAAATTCCCGAGAGCGTCAATCGCTGCAATTTTAATGTTTTCATCACAATCTCCCGTTAACTTCAGCACATCTTCGGTAACCGAGCGGCGCACACTTATCGGGATCTTTTTCCCGACATCCGCAATGGTTCCTGATGCCGTGATGCTTATCCATGCACCCTCCTTTGTTAACTCCATCAGCCGCTCAACAATTTCTGTTTTCCTGTCTGAAGGAATAACCTCAATTAAACTGCTGAGCGACTCTAAAACCGGTCTTTTTAAATCATCCTCGCGGCTCATATCAAGCAGTTTTTTAACAACTTTTGATCTCATGGCTCTCGGGATGATGTGTTTTAACTTCCCGAGAGCAACGGACGCAAAACCCCTGACCTCATCTTTATTATCCTCGGTTAATTTAAAAACCCTTTTTATAACTTTAACCCTCATGCTGTAAGGAATATTATACCCGAGCTCACCGAGAGCAATAATAGAATGACTGCGAACGCCCCATTCCGCATCTTTTGAAAGTTCAAGCAATCTTTTTACAACAGGCAGCCGCATATCCTTCGGGGTAACATCATTTAACTGCCCGAGTGAAAGTGCTGAAGAAAGGCGCACCATCAGGTCTTTTCCTTCCGAAAGTTCAAGAACTTTAACAACAACCTCTTTTCGCATATTCAGCGGTATTCTATCTTTTAATTCCCCGATTTTTCTAACTGCATCCGCTATTTCAAGCGAATCCGATTCTTTTGTTCCCTTCAATAATTCATTTAAATATTTTTGGTTCTTGCCTTTCATAATAAATAAATAAAAAATTTTGATTTAATTATTAAATATAAATTACCCTGTCGCACATTGCGATTAAAATTTGTTTAAGGTCGTCGGGTGCTTCTCTTTCCAGGATCACGAGTATTCCGCCCACGCCTTCCAGCCGCAATTTGTTTATTAAAAACATTGCAAATTCCTTCATTGAATTTTTGCCGTTGTAAATTAAAAATGTTGAAAAGGAATCCATAATCAGGAATTTTTTACCGGAGTCAATTTTGTCAAGCAGAGAGCCGATATGCATGCTTATCTCTTCAAGAGACGAGGGGTTTTCAACATAGGTGCAGGTCATATCGTCGCGCTCGCCTGCCATGGACGAGATGCAGTCAAGAAATAATATCCCGTCTGTTCTAATTCCTCTTTTTCTCATTTCCATCCTGAGATATTTGTGCGGGCGGCTCACCGTGACATAGACACCCTTTTCTCCCCGCTCCACCATTAACCTCAGGGATTCCATTACCGCGTCAAAATAATTTTCAGCAGTTAAATTTAACAGGGTTAAAGTGTCCTCCTGCACGGTTTCAAATTCTTTTTCAATTTGTTTTTTTAGTTCCATTGTTATTAGTGGTTAGGGGTTGGTGGTTAGGGGTTGGTGGTTAGGGATTAGGGGTTGGTGGTTAGGGATTAGGGATTGGTGGTTAGGGGTTGGTGGTTAGGGATTGGGGATTGGTGTTTAGTGGTTAGGGATTGGTGGTTAGGGGATTGGACTAATCCCTAACTCCTGATCCCTATTTACTAATCCCTAACTCCTGATCCCTGACCCCTATTTACTAATCCCTAACTCCTAGTCCCTGACCCCTAATTTATCATTCATTTGATTTTAATACGCCCTCAACTTCTTCTTTCAGGTTTTTGGGTATAACGAATCTCAACCGCTTGATTGACCTGATTGCAGAATCCCTTACACTCGGGTCAAAGTCATCGGTTAAAGACAATAATTTAATTATAATTTTTTCAATCTTGCTTTTGGGTATAACATAGCCCATGCCTCCAAACGCCCTTGCCGATGCGTCTCGCACGCTCCAGTCCCCGTCGCTGCACAAAGTCAGCAGCCGTTCAATTACCCCTATTTTTAAACTTTCGGGAATATCTTTTAATTTTTTTGTTAATTCACCGAGTGTTAAAGCGCATATCCTGCGAACCTCCCACTCTAAATTAAAAGATAATTCAAGAACCTGTTCAACAACCGCCCCGTGCTTATCTTTCACCAGCCTCTTACCAACTTTTCCAAGCGTCTGGACAGACATAACCTTTACAATGTCACTTTCATCATTGGCTAAATTTAATAATTTAACGACGGTTTTGTCCATCACCTCATCGGGAATAATATCGTCAAGCGACACAATTGAACGAATGGCTTTTTGTTTTACCCCCCACATGGAATCATCGCTTAAATTGGTAATCCTCCTTACAACATCCTCTTTCATGCTTTCGGGGATTATGATTTTCAGGTTTCCGAGAGATTCCGCAGCAGACCTGCGAACAACCCAGTCCGGGTCTTTACTTAAAAAAAGAACTCTTTTTATTATTTCCTCACCCATATCATTTGGGATAATCGCCCCCATTTTTCCAATAGAACTTACCGCTCTTGCCCGGACTCCTGCAACATTATCCTCGCTTAACGATAAAAGTTGGTTTAAGACACTTCTTTGCATATCCTTCGGGATAATCAGTTTTAACTCGCCAAGAGACCACGCAGCCGGTCTTCTGACTCCCCATTCGTTGTCGCGGGATAATTTCAATAAAGATTCTATAACTTCTCTTCCCGCGGACTTCGGAATAATATCTCTTGCCTTACCGAGTGCTTCGGCTACCGGGCGCCCGATTTCCCACCCCCCCTTTTCACCAAGTTTCAATAATTTTATGACCACTTCTTTCTGCATGTTTTTCGGGATTATCTCGCACAACTCACCGATTGCCCAAACGGCAGAACCGCTCACATTAAGCCCTTCTTCCGATCCCATATCAACCATTCTTAATGCCACTTCACCCCTGTGTTCTATTGGAATAATGTGTTTTAATTTTCCAAGTGCAACTGTCGCGGGAATTTTAACATTAAGATTATTATCATGCGTCAGTTCCAGTATTTTCACGACTGCTTTTTTGTTGTTTTTCATATATCTCGGTATTATGTCTTCCATCTCTCCAACCGCCCGTACAGCAGCCGATTTCACATGCCAGTCGGAATCATCCATTAATTTAATTAACCTTCCGGTAACCCTTGTAATGTTTCCGTGATCGTAATATTTTAACAACCCGAGAGAGGATGCGGCAGAACTCCTGATTACCCATTCTTTATCAGAAGTTAAGTTTAATAATTTCTCGGTCATCATATTTTTTTTCATATCCTCGGGAATTGTCATATTTAAAATTCCAATCGCTCTTATCGCAGCAGTCCTTATTTCAACGGAATTTGCCTGGCTTTCGGAGTCGATTTTTTCTGCCATTTCAAGCAGCCGGTCAGCAATTTGCTTGTGCATATCCGCGGGAACAATCCCGTTTAAATTTCCAAGAGCATCAACCGCCGCGTATTTAATATTCTCATCCTTTTCCATGGTTAATCCCAGCACATCTCTTGTAACGGAGCGCTTCATACCCGGCGGAATTTTTTCCCCGATATCCCCGAGACTTCTGGATGCCGCAACACCAACCCAGTGGTCCTCGCGGGTTAATTTCATTAATCGTTTAACAACCTCTTTTTTATAATACTTCGGGATAATGTCAATTAAATTGCTGATTGGCTCTAAAACAGGTTTTTTTAAATCTTTCTCGGCACTCATATCCAAAAGTTTTTTTATAACTTTTGACCGCATGTTTCTCGGAATAATATATTTTAAATTCCCGAGTGCAATTGATGCAAAGCCCCTTACATCACATCTCTCGTCTTTAGTCATTTCAAAAATTCTTTTTATAACTTTTGATCTGGCAGGGTACGGGATACTATTCCCGATTTTGCCGAGGGCAATAACAGAATGACCGCGAACGCCCCATTCCACATCCCCTGATAATTCAAGCAATCTTTCCACGACAGGTGCCTTCATATCCGCAGGCGTTATATCATTCAGCGTGCCTAATGCAATTGTAGATTGCAGCCGCACCATATTATCTTGTTTTTTGCTTAATTCAAGAATCTTGAGGACAACATTTCTTTGGATATTTACGGGAATTTTGTTTTTAATTTCCCCCATCTGCTGGATTGCATTTGCAACTATCATCGGGTCGGAATTTTTAAGGTCATCAAATGCTTTATTCAAATATTTTGGTTTTGATTCCATGTTTAATAGTATTAGGATTTAAAATTATATAAATTTTAATTTCATTTATTTTTGCCTTTAGCATTTCCCGTGTTTCCTGCAAAATCCGGATTTCCCGCGGTCTGGTTATCCTTCATTAACTTTTTATTCTCTTTTATTTCAAACTTTAAAACTTTTTTATCCTCAATACTTATGTTTACATTGACAATGGTCAGGTTATGCTTTTTCTCAAGTCCTGTTCCTGATTTTTCATAAGCGTCTGCCGGAACAAAAATTACATGCCCCGTATCTTTCTTTAAAAATTCCTTGACAACGACACCGGAATTTAAATCAACCCTGAATTTAATTGTCCATTTTGTTGAATTTTCGGGTAACAAAAAAACATTAACCATTTTTGTACCGTTTACGGGAACTGCTCTCGGGACAATTCTCAGCGTGTAATCCGTCAAATTAAGTTCAGAGGAATTTATATAATCCTCTACGATAACCGCCGCGTAAGAGGTCTCATTGCCTGTTAATTTTACGGGTTGTGCATTAACGAAAAATCCGATTAACGCAAAAAATACCGCCGCACATAAAATTTTAGTTATAATTTTCATTGTATTATTATTCTGGTAACAGATGCACTTACAATTTTCAGGGGACAAAAAGTAAATAATGTTAAAATATTATATAAAATTGTTTATTTTGTTAAATAAAGTTACATAATTATTTATCTTTTAAAATAATTGCTTATAACCTGAAAAGTAAATTATGTATTTGCACGCATTTATTTAAACCTGTTTTTCAATATAATAATAGATGACATCAAAATTAAGAGAATGAAAATGAAATCAAAAAATTTAACAATTATTTTTATTGTTCTTGCGGCTCTTGTGCCTTCAACTGCACAGCAAACGGAAATAACAGGATCTTTCGGTAATGTTGAACTGGAAATTAATGAAAACGGGCTTGTCAAAGTAACACAAGACATAGAATTTTTAGCATACGCGGAAATCTACCAGGCAGACATAACAATTCCGGCTGCAAAAGACCTGAAAATTTCCGATTCTTCAGGGAATCTTGAATATGATTCAATACCTGCCGATGATGAAGAAATAATAAACTTTTATTTTTCAAGACCATTGAATCCCGGGGAAAAAAGAGTTATTTCAATTGAATATTTCACGGAATTTTTTACAAATAAAAAGGCGGATACCTGGGAACTTTCCTTCTCTTTAAAAGTTTCAAACAGAAGCACAATAAAGGCAGTATTTCCTGAAAATGTTGTAATTTCATTCACCGCTTCAGAGATTATTCCCTCGACATATATTGAAAATGAAAGGCAGGTTTTAGAATTGGAATCACTGGGTGATGTAATTGATTTTCTATGCGAGTACAAATTTATTGAAACCGGACTAAAAGATGAAAAACCTGTTTTGGCGGAAAACAAAACCGGGGTGGAGCAAATAAACCTGACCGAAGATGAGGCACAAAAAGACGAAGTCCCGGCGGATGAACAGGAAATTCCCGCACCTGAACAGGAACCAATGGTAGAAGCAAATAATTATGCATTAATTTTGTTTGTTGTAATTATACTTCTTGTCGCATTGATATATTATCTTAAATTAAGAAAACCGGGAACCGGGGATAAAAAGGAGAAAGAGAAAGAGGAAATTGAAGAACCGGAAAAAGCAGGAAAAGTAAAACCATCAATTATAAAACTCCTGAATGAAAACGAAAAAAAGATAGTCGCGATACTTGAAAAAGCCGACGGTGAGGTCACGCAGGCATATATCTATAAATCAACAAAAATCCCGAGGTCAACGCTCTCAAAAATAATGGCGGGTCTTGAAGAGCGAAATATGGTTGTGCGCAGGAGTGAAGGAAAAACAAGGTGGGTCAGGTTAAAGGAATGGGTTTTTGATTAGGCGGCTGTAATATCAAAATAAATTTAAGAAATAGGCGTCGGTTTTTCAAACCTCGTGATTTCCGAGTTACACGAAGAAATATCGCGAGCGATAGCGAAGCCTATATTTTTTATTGTTGCAAAATCCGTATAGTTTATAGTACAATAAAAAATTGGGGTAAAAATTGCATGAAATTTTTATTGATTTTTCTTTTTATCGGGGACAAAAAATTGTCGCTCAAAGGGTAGTTAAGGACAAAAAAGTGTCCTTAATTTAGTTAAGGACAAAAAAGTGTCCCTGAAATGAGGGGAAGTTTATAAAGGATTTTCTTAATATCTAATAATAATCTGGTGAAATTATCAATTATATATTAGGCAAAAAATAACCGTTCCATATATTCGGAACAAACTCTCATAACGATTTATAAAGAGTTCCGCAGTAATATATAAATGATTAGATAAAAAAATAATTAAAATAAAAATTTATTGATAATTTTAG
>SMTZ1_10005346_pt1 | contig 12908 bp, 6 predicted proteins | sample DeeMarSWOR136_30_FD_25667 | JGI IMG/M metagenome (IMG submission 25667) | reverse complement strand
GAATCAACTTCCGAAAAATTTTTGCTATCAGACAAGGGGAAGAAATCAAAGTCTTCCTCATGCTCCTCTATATTTTTCTAATTGTCTCCAGTATAATGATTATCAAGCCGGTGTGCAGTGCATTGTTTCTATCAGAATTTGGTGCCGACCAATTACCTTATGTATTTATTCTGGTTGCCATATTTGCCGCCATTGTTTCCTCGATCTATTCCCGGCTTCTATTAAGAATTCGGCTGGATATTCTCATAATTAGAACATTATGGGCAGCCATAAATTCATTGTTTCTATTCTGGATTCTTATCTTTACAGGATTTTTAATACAGTGGGCAATTTATATATTCTATGTTTGGGTTGCCATATTTGCCGTGATTTCAGCCTCTCAATTTTGGGTATTTGCTAACTTTGTTTTCTCAGCCCGGGAGGCAAAAAGGTTATTTGGGATCGTTGGCTCCGGAGCTATTGCCGGAGGGATCTTCGGAGGATATCTCACAAGTATTCTTGCTCCTTTTGTCGGGAGTACTCACCTTCTATTCGTTTGTATATTATTTCTTGTCTTATGCATTATGATAATCAGGAATGTTTGGCATTTCAATCAGGGAAATTTAAAGTACTCCGACATCTTACAACATAAAAACTCAGACAAAATCTCCGAGAGTCCAATGCGACTGATTAAGAAATCAAAGCATTTAACTCTTCTGGCAATGGTAGTTGGGATAACGGTGCTGGTGGCGAAATTAGTTGAATATCAATTTTCGGCAATTGCTACAGCAAATATTGCAGATGAAGATGAACTCGCAGCATTCTTCGGTTTCTGGTTATCGAATTTGAATATTGCCTCACTTGTTATACAGTTATTGTTAACCCCCCGGGTAGTGGGAGTATTCGGGGTAGGATCCTCGCTTTTTTTCCTTCCGGTAAGTATTTTTATCAGTGCCCTAGCTATCCTTATACATCCTGCCCTATGGAGTGCCATTTTAATTAAGATGAGTGATGGCAGTCTAAAAAATTCCCTGAACAAGGCAGGATTAGAGTTACTGGCGATACCAATTCCAACAGAAATAAAAAATCGTGCAAAAACGTTTATTGACGTTTTTGTTGATAGCTTTTCTACCGGGATTAGCGGTTTTTTACTTTTCCTTTTCACATTATTACTTGGTTTTTCTACCCGACAAGTTAGCTTTATAATTATTGCCTTAGTTGGAGTATGGATCTATCTGGTCTTCCGCGTCCGTAAAGAGTACATTCAGTCTTTCCGGCTCAAAATTGAAAGAAAAAAATTGACTGAAATATTGCCGACTCCTGAGATAAAAAGTGAGTCTATTCTTGGGGGAATAATTGAGGTCTTGGAAGGTAAAAATGAGACGCAAATCATACAAGTGCTAAAAATGACCAGGGAGGTCCAAAATGTCCATTTGATTCCCTCCTTAAAAAAATTGATTCATCATTCTTCTTCAGAAATCCGTTTGGAAGTATTACGTAACATTTATCCCTATAAAGATAACAGTCTTATAAAGATTGCAAAAATTTTATCCCTGAAGGATGATCATGAAATAAAAATCGAAGCAATTGCCTATTTATTTCAACATGCTGGGGAGCAGGATATACAAGTTATAGAAGGGTATTTAGACCATTCGGATATCGCTGTACAGGTTGCCGCATTGGTAAGCGCTGCCCGGGAATGCCGGAATAACCAAGGATTGAAATCAAGACTTAAGATAAAAAATCGCACGGTAACATTTTTAAAAAATCTATCCAATGTATCCGACAAGGGGAATGCTGATTTTATCAAAATAAATTGTGCCCGGGTAATCGGATTTGCTGACATTCCTGCGCTTTATCCCTATTTACATATTTTGATGAATGATCGTTCACCCGCAGTCGTGAAAATGGCGATCCAGGCAGCGGGTTTATCTCAGGCAACAGAATTTTTATCTCCCTTGATCAATTTCTTAAAAAACAACCAATTTCAGGAGGTAGCAGCGGTATCTATTAAATTATTTAAAACAAAGGCCATTGAGGAACTACTAGCATATCTGGAAAAACCAGAACAGGATAGAACTGTCCGTATTAAAATCCCGGCAATTATCGCGGCAATTGGTATTCAAAAGTCAGTGTCTGTGTTGTTGCAGAAATTGGAATACCAGGATTTAGAAATTCGCCATGAAATTATTAATGCCCTGTACCAGATGAGATTAAGTCATCCGACATTGAAATTTGATGAAGGGAAAATTGTAAGGCGTATTCTGGAGGAGGCCACGATGTGCATGGAAACTCTCGGTGTTTTATATTTTCAGATGAAAACCTTTTATAATTCTAAACATGAGAATAGACCTTTATCCCAATTGACAAACGTTGAATTGGCCCGCCGTCAACTGATTAAATCGCTAGAGCAACGATTAGATCATAATCTAGAAAGAATTTTTCTGCTACTGGGACTTAAATATCCACCTGAGGATATTCACAATGCCTATCAAAGCCTGCACAGTAAAAAACCGGATATAAGGGAAAATGCCATCGATTTCTTGGATAATCTCCTTGAATCAAATTTAAAAAAAGCAATTATTCCTGTGGTAGAGAAAGCTTTACTTGAATCCATTTCCGGCGAAACTAAAAAGGAGATTGATTCCCGTCTACGAACCGAATTTGAGTGTCTCACACTCATTCTTTCCGGGGGTGATCTCCTGCTTAAGGAGAAGGCCCTTATCCTGATTGGTTATACTGAAGATGAAATTTATCTCCCCTATATCTGTCAATATCTCAACAGTTCTCATCCTAAGCTGAAGAAAGCAGCGCGGCTTGCTCTGAAAAATATGGGCATTTTGGATATGATTTCGATCAGAAGAAATATCTGAGGTCAGATGGGCATTTTTCGATGTACCCCACACTTTCAACCTTTAATGCTTAACAATTTCCGAGGGTGAAAATATATTTCCTTTATTTTTTAATAATCCGATCAATAAAAGTAGCCAGTGATTGATGCTCTACTGCTGAATTTTGACGCAATACGTTTGACATCAACACTACCATATAGGTTGTTTGGTCAGGATGTTCCACGATTGCTACTGAATTCATGTAATTCTCTACATTTCCTTTATATTTTTCGCATTTAAAATCCGGTTCAGGGTTGCATCGATATTGGCTTCCCGATTTGAAATAAACGGCTGCATTGTTAAGGGCCGGAGAAGCCGCGTATCGGATTCTTCTGGCAGTCATATACATTAACCTTTTAATCTCCAAACTGGACCAGGGATCAACAATTTTGCCTCGTTCCAGAGCTATTAAATACTGCAGTAACGCCTTGGGATTGCCATAACTACCTCCTGAGCCGGGTATATTCTTTTTACCGGTGCTGGTAAAAAAGCTTCCCAGTTGCCAGTCTTCTTGGGGAATACCGATCGATCGAAGCGGATCGTTTACCACGGAATTAGCCAAATCCCAGAGCTCGCTTTTTGACGTTTTTTGAAAAAATTCATGTTCCTGCTCCAGACTGGGTGGATAGTTCGATCCAAAGGCTCTCATGAGTATTACTTCCTTCCAAACGATACTGGCGGCAGAATTAGCGCTGGCTGATAGCATATGATCGAGCCATTCATATAAAGAGAATGAATCCCCCTCTTTTATCTGTCGATTGGAATATGAATTGGTCTCTAGATCGAAAATAGGGACAGTATGATGATCAACATGTATCCAGCTATCAGCAATAACCTGGCGTAATTTCAACAATTCTTGACGCTTGGTGGTCGACTCCGGGTATAATTTCCCTAATTCGGTAAAAAGTCCAGCAGCAATTGCTAATTTTCCCACGCTCCCGGGAGGATATTTTCGATCCATGTTGCGGGAGGCAAAACGGACTTTTCTGCTCGGAGTAATCTCCAGCAAGACCAGAGAATAACTGATATCCCGATTTGGGAAAAGGGAATTAATTTGTTGCTGAAGTTCTCTGTCTTCCGATGGTAATAAAGAAAGACTATCTCCTCTGGGATTCATAAGATTCAAGCGAATTTCGGAAATGGATTTTTGTGCACCGGGAAGCGGTTTGGTTCCGGAATATTTTCCTTCAAGAATGAGACTCAAGCGAGCAAGGCGTCGAATCCCTGAAGATTGATAACCATTGATTGGATAAGTTAAAGTATGGTTTTTAGGTAAAATGAGTAGAATTCCTATCACCATAAAAATAAGAGAAATACGTCTTGGTTTCATTTTATGCCCTGTGTGATCGTCATTTTCACATGCTTTATATGATTAGATTAAATTTCTGATTGCTTCAGTTCTGTATCACAGTATCAATATGTACAAGTCGCGAATTGTCGATTTCAGGATCCAGAGAATTTAAGTAATAGACCGATGAAGCTTTTTTATTTTCAACATAAGGCCTGACTTGGAAGAGCCAAATGGAATTATCTTTAATTCCTAATTCTATATCCAGCGGGATTGGTTTGGTTTGAGAGTCTCCCTGCCACATTTTTTTTTCGATAGTCTGCGCTAACTTCTTTATTTGGGATAATTCGGTCTCTGTTAAAATTGGTTCTTCAAAAGTGGTCCACTTTTTTACAATTCCTCCGTTGGAAGGTAAAAAAGTATACTGTGGTTCCCGGGCGGGGTGGAGTAAAATATATTCGTTATTTCCGGTGAGCAAATAACTTTCTGCGACCTGTCCTTCAACCGCTCCTGCTGCTCCTCGGTTAAAAGCCAGGGTAAGGTCAGATTGTTTTTTGGAACTCAAGCCATATGTAATCAGAACACCTGATTTATCAACGTTTACGGTGGGTATAATGAGAATTGAAGGATAAACATTTTCCGGATTGAGGAGAAATTTCTGACGCCACCGATAACTTCTTTCGGAATATGGAGAAGCCCAGACATCTCTGATGCCTTGTAAAATTTTACTTGAATCCAGAACGTTGAACACAGTAAGATTCAAACCGGCCCCGGTGAAATCTTTTAGATCTTCCATATTGGTATCACTACGTATAAAAACCGGTGTCTTTCCGAGGTCAAATCCAAATACCTGAGTGAACTGATGGCGGAGATTTTTGCGGAACTCCGGAAGTAAAGGAATCTTAGAAATTTCCTCTCTGAGTAGTTTTAATCGATCCAGAATCTCCTGTTCGATTACTGATTCTGAAATTCCTCGATTTCTATTTTCTTCGGCTTTGGCGAATATCTGCATTAAATAATCCCAGTAACTGATCGGCAAGCCGGGCAGTTTTTGATCGAGGTGCTCCCGGAATACCCCAAAGGGAATGATAAATCCATCAACTACCTTGTCTGGGAACATATGTTTCAGTTCTCCCAGATTGGCTGCTTTTGGACCACAGATGGTGCCGGAATCTGAAGCCCGCAGCAGTCGGAGTTCTGTTAAGCTCCTTTTCCGGAGATTCATTTTATCAAGAGGAACTGCTATTTTCTCTTCCCTTAATTGCCGGTTAGTGATCAGATTTTTTTCCTCACCTGACATTTCAGAATATTTTTTGAGAACCACCCGTCCTCCAGGGGAAACTGCAAAAAAGATTTTCTGGCCATTGTATGGTAATAATGTTTCAATTGATCGGTCTGAAATTAACGCATTGGGTATGCCTAAATTTTTAGCCAGTAACTGCACATGTGAAACAAGATTCCCTTCGCTTACTGTCATGATACCAGCGACAGGTTTTATTTCTGCTGGCACTCGCTGTAATGCATAGATTTTCTGCGATGCGAAATTCATATCAATATTTATATCTTTCATTACTTCCAACTCCCCAACAGCAAAACCGGGATTTAAACCCTGAAAGAATGACCGCTGCTGATCGTCAAAGATCACATTTGAAGTCTCATTTAGCTTTGCAATTAATCCAGCTAAACGCCCGGCACTGGAGCCGAGTGGCATTAGCATGGAGGAGCGGATAATGTCGTCGCTGAATCCGGCTGCTTTTGGCTCAAATTCGGTATAAAGATTGATGACAGGGCTGTATACAGCCTTCACCATATTCGTTCCCCATTCAACCACCCGGCGGGAGTATTCTGCCCTTACCATAAGCTCACCAATGCTAAGATGATCTCTCTCTACGGGATATTCCAGAAAACCATTCACTTTGTACCATTCCCACAATTCTAAAAAACCAGTGCCTACTAGCGAATATGTTAATGTCAGGTTGAGGTCCAGATGATTGCGGATGGTATAGACAGGCCAGTTGGATGCTTCCCGAAAAATGACACTTTCAATTTCATTCGAGATGTCACACAGAATCAATCGATGTGAGGCTTTTGGAAAATGAGTTATTTCATTTCGGATTTGTATGAGTAATTTAGCTAAATAATAAAGTTTACTCTGAATGTTACCGGAATCTTTTTTGATAAAATTTTCTTTGGTTTGATATTCGGTGATAAAATTATTTAAGGATTGAACCAGTGCGAAATCTAATGGGAGTTTTTTGATCAGTGAATTCAGTACTTTAAGTTCAGGAGACTGATAGACTATGATAAGTTCATCTAATAATTGCTGTAACATTTTCTGTTGAGATGAAGTGATATTATTCTTATTTTTTTTAATAAAATCTTGCACACGATCCAGATCAGAAGACTCGGGTTGACCATGTATCTTTATTCTGATATCTAAGAATCCAGGTAGCGAGTCGGAAATGGTTTTGGACAGACTGCGGATATTCTGGAGAAGGTTATCTCCTGCCCGGTGAGGGATGGTTTTAACTGTTTGCCTGATTAAGAAGTACTGACTTTGGATGAATTTGTCATCAGTCAATAGGTATAATAAAAAGTCATATCCCCAATTTTCTTCATCCTCTGCCTGAATCGCTCCCCGATAAAAGCGGGAACGTCTGGAAATCCATCCGTCATCCACTTGTTGGAGAAATTTCTCCAGCTGGTATTGAATAAGACGTGAATACTGGTTTTCGGCATCCCGGAATATCTCCAAAGGAGTTCCTGCCAGAATTTGTCCCAGGTAGATCCCTCTTTCAGTTGCCAGTTCTTTAACAATATCTTTGGGTATTGCATGTTGAATACCACCTGGTTGCAGGCATTGTTGATCGGGGGGGAGAACAGTACCATCCGGACAGAACCAGCGAATTGCCTGATATGGGCCGCGTTCATCTTTTTTAAAGTTTTGTATCAGATTTTTAATCTGATTCACCTGCAGTGAGTCCAGAGCTAGCAGGTTCACAAACATCACATAGAGAATTAAAATTATTAGAGACAGACTGATATTTTTTACATTAACCATATTGTATTGTCTTCCTTATAAGAAGGTTTAAGAGGATTCAATCCTGAATCTACCACTAGTATTAACCCAAGATTTGTAGCCATTCGGGATCGCCATTCAAAAGATAATTGGCAGTGAGTCCTTTCATGTCCAACAAGGCTATTTCCAATTCTTCTGCCGCCTTAAGACTTGAAACATTTTCCACTAATATTCGATGAGTGTTTTTTTGCATTCGATTCGTATAAAAGATTGCTGATATCCAGAGAATGATGAGTAAAATACCCATAATCAGAAAACCGAAAATTAAGCGAGGTTTTATTCTGAGTTTCATGTAATTATCTCTTTTTTAGAAAATTATTTCTTACACAAGTTAATCATTTTAATTGGATGTGTTCAAGATATTTATACAAGTCTGATGAATTCATTCGCTTTTCTTTTATCATTTTTTTACAGAAGTTTTCTTTATTTATTTTTCTTCTCATACTGATAGCGAATATATAAAAAAATACTCAACGATTTGAAAATTTATATTGAAAGTATTGCAACTGTAATGTATATTTTTTCACTTTTTCATAATTAATGAGTTTTAAGCAAGGATATATTTTATATCATAAAAATTTTAGTGATATAAATTAAAAAACCAATACCCCAGCGTGGATGACCATGGAAGTTAATCAATATATACCACCACTGAGAAAAATTGCAGTAAGGCAATTAGATCGATATGATAAACGAAAAAATAGTGAATAAGGTGTTGATGAGCTAATAAGGTTTAAATTATATTGGTAAAATGGATAAATTCTTAAAAATGGTGAGTAAAATCAAATCAAATAAATGTCATGATTATTTTGGTATAAAGCCAGTAATGATAACAAATTTTGAATGACAAAAAATGACAACGAATGAAATGCAAAGTACCTAAAGCAATAAATCGTAAACTTAAAAGAACTCAATATAAGTTAAACATGAGGAAATAAATGGAATTGAACAGTATGTTTGAATATTTCAACCACGTCTTCCAATACCATCTTTTTCAAATAAATCAAACCTGGATTACGCCATCTTCCCTGATCCTGTTTACTTTAATGATATTGATTTTTTATATATTATCCAGGTTTCTACAAAAAATCGTCATTAAAAATGTTTTATCGAGATTTCAACTCGACAATGGCACGAAATACAATCTACTTAGAGTAAGCCATTATCTAATTATGATTGTAGGTATCGTGGTCGCTTTCCAGTTTGTAGGGATTGACTTAACCGGTCTCGCTTTCATCTTTGGTCTCCTTTCTGTCGGAATTGGATTTGGTCTGCAAAATGTCACATCCAATTTTGTGTCAGGACTCATTCTTCTCTTTGAACGACCAATTAAAATTGGAGATCGCGTGACTGTGGGGGAAATCGAAGGTGACATTACGGCAATTAATATGCGGTCAACCACCATTCGTTCCCTGAACAATATCACAATTATCGTCCCCAATTCTGAATTTGTATCCAGCCAGGTGGTTAACTGGTCTCATGGCGATCCTAAAATCCGTCTGGATGTGGAAGTCGGGGTTTCATATAATTCAGATCTTGACACAGTTATTCGTTCTCTGGAAGAGGTTGCACAGGAAAGTCCTCAAGTCCTTAAAGATCCTAAACCGGAAGTTATCTTTTCAAATTTCGGTGATTCTGCCTGGAATATGCAACTTCGCATTTGGCTGGAGCAACCTTATGAGTACTACCGGATTCGATCGAAAATTAATTGTGCTATCGTTCGGAAATTTCGGGATAATGGTGTGGAAATTCCTTTCCCGCAAAGGGATCTTCACATTCGATCTTCAACCCAGATTCCCTTGGAGAAGGGAACCGACAAAGAATATATATAAAGTTATAATTAGAACTCGAATCCAGGAAATAAATCAAACTGGTTTTTAAAAAGTATAATAGCAATAGGAAACTCATAATAAATTATCGGGAGGTGCTTTCTTAGAAATATTATTGGAGGTGTTAAAATGAACACAATCAACGTGAGAATCAGAATTGGCAAATTACTGAAAGTATCAATTTACCTGATGTTATTGCTACTTTTAATGGGGAGTTGTAGCAAAGGTAGAATAGTGGAGAAAGAGACTAAAATTTCTGAAATACAACCCCCCGTCCTCCTGCGGGATGTAAAATTGTTCTATCCCCAGGAAGCTCGTGAGATAGGTCTGGAGGGACATGTTGGACTGAATCTTTTTATAGATACCACCGGTACGGTAGAGATAGTACGAATTGTATCTTCTTCAAATATCGAGTTATTAGATCAAGCGGCTGTTCAATACGCCAAAATGCTGCACTTTATGCCAGCACAAAAAGCAGGTAAACCTATATATATCTGGTTGAGCTGGAATATTGTTTATGATCTTATTCAAGAAGGAGATGGTTTTAAATTAAATAGTTATGTTAATGAAATAATTGAACTACTACAGAAATCTGAACAATGTCAAAACATTGAATGTGATAACCTTTATAAGGAAATATTGAATAAGCATCAGGATTTCATCGATTATGCCCACCAGTATCCAAGTATTAAATATCATCGCGATATTCAGAAATTTTTAAGCCCAACAATTATTGATAAGTGGCAACCTTTCTGGGGTGAATTGCCATTTACTTTTGTAGTATTACAGGATTTCCTGTATCGCTTTTCGGAATCAAATCTGGCTTCAGAAGTTATTCATGAAATGATGAATACCATAGATGGTGATATCACTATCATTGACGAGTGGGTGAAGAATCAAAAGTACCCTGAAGCGAAAAAGCATGAATTTTATAAGGCGTTATATCAGTATTTAAATGAAAAATATCCGGAGTTGCTCAACCAACGCCTGAAATTAAAGGCTCAAAACTCCTAACAATTAGCCAGAAATCTATCTGACGCACGAATTTTTCGGTCCTGTTTAGGTTTTCAAGTAGAGATCTACAGATTTATGATTATTCTATAGAAATAGAATCGGCCAAAATCTCTGTATTGTTCAAATTAAAACCACTTCATGCAATTCTTTATAGATAAAATATGATAATAGGCAACGTCTACACATTGGCGGTTTTCCAATGAGGTGTAGCGAAAAGCTTGACTGGAGAACAAAAAGGCGACGCACCGGTAACCTGATTAAACAATATTCTAATAGCATTTTTTTCCTCATAAAACTGAATGCTGGTTATTCTGCAATTATTTTTGGGTTTTTACCCCCACTTAAGATTGGGCAGATATTAATTATTTAATGTAGGAAGAAAATCTATGAAATCTAGTGAAGCAAAAAAGCTTAGAGCACGGACATATGAATTTTTCCAAAAGGCTCATATTGTTATAACAAAAAAAGAAAAAGAAAATATCGAAATTGCAGACTTTGGTTTAAATGATATAGAAAATGTGGGATTAGAAATAGTTATGTATGAGAATAATGATCGATATTGTGCCAAAGAATTGGTTTTATTTCCACGTCAGATGTGTCCTGAACATCAACATCCACCGTTAAGTGAGAGAAATATTGGCAAACAGGAAACCTTCCGCTGCAGATGGGGAGAACTATATCTATATATTGAGGGTGAGGCAACGCCAAATCCCAAAGCGAAAGTCCCGGAAAAATATAAGAAATATTTGCAGGTCTGGAAGGAAATTATTCTGCGACCTGGTGATCAATTTACCTTACCACCAAATACTAAACATTGGTTCCAGGCTGGTGAAAAAGGAGTGATTGTTTCTGAATTTTCTTCTACCAGTGATGATGAGTCCGATATTTTTACCGATCCGAATATTAAACGTATCCCGGAATATGATTAGAATCAGGTAGTTGACTTTTTAATTCATTATTATAAAAATCAGAAAACTAAGAACCCGAAGTAACCTCATTTGTTCAAGAAAATTAATACCACCTAGATAATAATTAATAATCAAATATAGTTGACTAGTTACACCATACGTGAGGCAAGATAACCTGAGATCTGTCTTATAAGCTGAATATTACTTTTCCTAATATTAATATTTTTACTGGTCCAATTAATCCGGATTCAAGAAGTGGCGAATTTTGTTTAAACTTTCCTATGTTTGTAAAAGCCAATCTTTGTTCGAAAGGGAGATATTGATCACCTATTAGACGATTTGGCCAAAGATTTGTAACATTTACGGTAAGATGGTTAATTCCTCTGCTCAGGCAGGGGGTGATGTTTACCCTGTAAGGCGGATTCCATTGCACCGGAAGGACCTGGTTGTTAACTGATATCTCGGCAATATCTTTTACGACTCCCAGATCAAGATAAAATTCATCATTCATTTGCAATAATGTATCTGGCAGGCTAAAGGTTGTATTATAGACAGCGGTTCCTGAAAAATACTTTATTCCGGGCTCGGTGAAGTCGGTCCATGATTTTAAATGCGTAATGGTAATTGAATCGGGTGCACCCCAGCCCGATGGGAAACTGATCACCCAGGGACCTTTAATAATCTGCGGATCGGGAATTCCGTTTATAACAATATCATATTTTTTGCCATTATTGAAATTCAGCGCATACCGACTTGATTGGGATGACTTTATTTGAAATTTATTATCTTCAAGAGGTTCAATTTCTAAAATGGACTCACCCTTTACTTGTTTGTTTGTGTCAGGAAAAAGAATTTCTGAATCTCTTGAGATGCGCGTGATGTAATTGTCAGGATATTTTTTATGAAACACAACAAATACGGATCCATGGGGCGGCAGAGATAGCGGACAGCTGGTACGCCCATTTTTTTCATTATAAATGGCAAAATCCCTCATTTCTCCGCTTTCTGGATTCCAGATTTCGGGTACTGTGTTTATAACACGAAAAGTACATTCTAATTCCTCCCAGCGATCTTTAAAATTGGCGATAAAATATATATCTATCTTTTCATAATGATTGTGAAGTGACCTATGGATGTAATCGATTTCAGAGTCAATACCAAAACTTTTATACTCAAAATCTGGAAGAATTCCATCAGCCAGAAGAACCTCACGCGGAGTTTTACCCCAGATTACTCTTCCTTTGCCATATATATTTTCCTTCACTGTCTGTCCGTTGCATGCTCCCCAAACCCTGCCTGCGATATCAGTAACAACTGAATCACATTGGGGATAATTATTGAGGCTATACGTTTTATATGGTTTTTGTCCGATGACTGTGGCACCCGCTTTGACCAGTTCTTCAATCTTCTCCAGTACATGCGGATTGATCCTTTCTGTAGCGGGTAATATCAGAAAACGGTAATTCATGCCATCTGGTAATACAATTTGCCCGTTATTGACTGACATATGCTCAAGGATTACCTCTGAATTGACCACATCATAATCATAACCGAATCCTAAATCCGGATAAATTTGTTTATTGGGAACAAAATTTGGTATCTGATCTCCCTGGTAGTAACACACATCAGCGGTAAATAGACCTTGTTGAAGCAAAAATTGACAACGGCTGATATAATTCGTAAAAGCATGGGCTTGCTCCCACCAGGTAATCTGGGGATTGAAATGGGTGCCTGCAAAATATTCATATCCAGGAGGGCGGACACCGGGGGGTGAATGGGTAAAAGTATGGATCATCAGTTTGTTAAGACCGGAGCATAAAGCCTGGTCTATGGTTTTTTTCAACTGATAGGGACTGTGCTCCCAGTGTTTTTGGATCACCGTTAAGAGTTCGGCAGCCGCAAATCTGGAGCCATAAATAT
>SMTZ1_10005345_pt1 | contig 12909 bp, 8 predicted proteins | sample DeeMarSWOR136_30_FD_25667 | JGI IMG/M metagenome (IMG submission 25667) | reverse complement strand
AAACCGAAAATCGGATTCCTCTTTTCATCATTTCTTTACCCCTGTTTAAAAGGTTAGACGTAATTTATTAACTTGTTCCAAGAAATTTCTTGATTCACTTCCTCTCTTTATAAATATTTTAGTCCTCCTCTTCCCAGATTTCAAGCAATCTAAAATTAATAAGGGATTTTGTCAATATTCTTTGAAACAAAAGATCAAAAATCATAAAGAAGATTTATTGTTTCGTAGCTCAAAAGAAATAAGTTAATGATACAAAAAGATTGATGTATGAAGAATTGTAATCCAGTTCCTTTTCCTCTTCATATTCCTCAAAGTAACCATCGGCTTGACTTTTTGTCATTACTGTTCCTGAGTTTCCATCCAATGCGAGATGAGTAAAAAGGAGTTCACCTGAAATACCCAGCTTCTCCGAAAAGAGATAGAAGATCCCACCTCCTACATCTATATAGAAATCACCATCGTAAGATGCATCTGCCGTCCTGTCAATTGTAATTGTGTATTCTGGATAGACTACATACCCTGGCATATCCGCGAATCCCTCTAACTTGCCCCACCCTGCCCCTAACTTGGCATAAGGTGAAACATTTCGCCACGTGAGGAAATGATATTTACCAAATATTCCTAAATGGACGATGCTTTTGTGACTGTCTATATCTATTCCTGATGTCTCTGCTTCTGCATCTGAGTCGTGAACAGATTTAATGAAATCGTTTTCTAAATCCTTCACATACATTCCAAATTTCTGATATCTAAAACTTACTCCCGCTGACAGATTTTCAATTATGAAATGTTCTAAATTCGCCCCTAAAGAGTATCCAGTCTGAGCTCTTCCCTTTTCTTTGTCCGAGAAATCACCAACTGGAAATCCAAAACCACCGGTCCCGCTTATGGCGAATTTTCCTTTCATCCCTTGCCCATAAAGAGCTGAACATATTGTGAAAGTATAAAAAAGTGAAATTAGAAAGAATAATCTTGTCATGCGCTTGAACATCTTCTTTCCCCTCATGCTAAAACATGAACCCTAAGGAAAAGTTGTGCCGGGAGTTTCTCCTGACACAACCATGAAAAGAATTTGAATGCGACATCTGAATATTTTGACACTTGAAATAGCTTATTTTTCTTCCTCTTTAGCTCTCTTAGCCTCCTGTATTATTTTATCAGACAGCTCTCTGGGAACTTCCTCGTAATGAGAGAACTCTCGGGAATGAATTCCCCTGCCCTGGGTCATGGATCTGAGCGAGGTGGAATATTTATAAAGCTCAGCTAAGGGTACCTGAGCCTTGATCTTCTGGAAGTTACCATCTGGATCCATACCCAAAATTTTGCCTCTCCGGGCCGAGAGATCGCCCATGACATCGCCCATGAAATCCTCCGGAACTTTCACTTCGATATTATATATGGGCTCCAGCAAAACCGGATTTGCCTGAGAAGCAGCATTCTTGAATCCCATAGAACCTGCGATCTTGAAGGCCAGATCAGAGGAATCGACCTCGTGGAATGAGCCATCATAGAGAGTAGCCTTAACATCCACCACCTTGTATCCAGCCAAAATCCCATCATTCATCGCCTCCACTACTCCTTTTTCCACTGAAGGGATATATTTGGACGGTATCACTCCTCCCACAATCTTGTTCTCAAAATAAAATCCTTCTCCCCGTCCCTGTGGTTCCAGCGTCAACCAGGCATCGCCATATTGTCCTCTGCCTCCAGACTGTCTTTTGTATTTTCCCTGTGCCTGCGATCTTTTTGTTATGGTCTCTCGATAGGGGATTCGCGGTTTCTCGATCTCGGCTTCCACCCCGAACCTCCTGTGCAGTCTATCAACCACCACCTCAAGATGAAGCTCACCCTGCCCGTAAATGATGGTCTGCCTGATGTCTGAGTCTACCTCCATTATGAAGGTGGGATCCTCCTCGTGCAGCTTGGCAAAACCAGTGGCAATTTTCTCCTCATCACCTTTGGATTTAGGTCTTATGGCCATGTTGATGACCGGATGAGGAAAATCAATTGGAGGAAAAACATGTTGGTTTTTCGAATCACACAGGGTTTCCCCGGTATGAGTATTTTTCAGTTTTACAAAAGCTCCCAGATCACCGGCAGACACCACGCCGATCTCCTTTCTTTCTCTCCCATTCATGAAATATATCTGCCCGATTCTTTCTGTGGTTCTGGTCGCTGGATTATAGACATCATCCCCTGATTTAATCCTGCCGGAGACGATTTTGAAAAATGAAAGCTCACCCACGTGAGGTTCTGATACGGTCTTGAAGATAAAAGCATATGGAGGACCATCCGGACTGATTTTGATTGTTTTCTCCTTTTCGGATGATGGGTCCTGACCTTTGATTTCTGGTGAGTCTGAAGGTGCAGGCATAAGATCCACCATGCAGTCCAGAAGCAAGCTTATCCCCGAATTTTCTGCAGCAGAACCGCAGAGCACCGGAAATATCTTTAATCCAACCACGCCTCCCCTCAGGCCATTTTTTATCTCCTCATCTGAGAGTTCACCTTTATCAAAGAATTTTTCTAAGAGCTCATCATCGGTTTCCGCCACAGATTCAACCAATTTTTCTCTATACTCTTGTGCTTCGGCTTTAAGATCATCCGGGATTTTATCCTCTTTTATTATTCCGCCCTTCTCAAAATAGAGTGCCTTCATCTTCAAAAGATCGATAACTCCCTTAAACTTCAATCCTTCTCCAATTGGTATCTGGAGCGGGGCAACCGAGATACCGAATCTCTCCTTAGCCTGGTTCAAAGAGTCATAAAAGCTGGCATGCTCCTTTTCCAGTTTATTTATGAAAATAACTCTGGCCACTCCATATCTTTGACAGACTTCCCAGACCTGTTCTGTGCCCACCTCAACTCCGGAGAGGGCGGACATCAAGATCAGAGCCCCCTCGGTTACTCTCAATCCTCCGTAGACCTCCCCGATGAAATCAGCATATCCAGGCAAATCCAGAAGATTAACCTTATGATTCTTCCACTCCAGATGCAGAAGTGAAGCTCCAATCGAGATCTTCCTTTCGATCTCATCATCGGTATAATCTGACACGGTATTTCCGTCATCCACCTTTCCCAAACGATTAGTGACTCCTGCTGAGAAAACCAAGGCCTCGCTCAGGGAGGTCTTGCCCGCACCTCCATGGGAAACCAGCCCAATGTTCCTTATTTGATCGATCTTGTACTCTTTCACCTATCCTCCTTTAGATTAGGACAAATCCAAGAAATTATAATAAAAAAACATTATTTGTCAACTGCTCTTTTTCATCTCGTCAAAAAGCAATAATCTGGTCAATTTGAAGTTAAAGCTTCAGCGGTTCAACCAGGCAATCCTCACATTCTATGAATGGACAGCCTTAAAAGAAACACCTTCTTCAATAGGTGAAGGTCACCTCTTGAGGCGGTGAGGTTAACAAATGTTCTTTCCCGTTCCACTTAACCATAATTCTTCCATACAGCTTAATTCCCTGTTCTATTTGCGGTGAAAATATCTCTTCTCGGTCATTGGTGTATGTCAATGTTTTTCTTTCCTGAGGTAAAATAGTCTCTTCGGGTTTGGTGTTTAAGGCCGGTATCAGCCTGAATCCGTGGAGAATTTCCTGAGTATCAAGATGATAGAGAGTGATGGTAAAAGCTGAGAAATCTTTTACTGCCTTTTGTGAGTTGTTTTGGATTTCGATTCTGAGGTTGAGATAGAAAGGGGGGCCATCTGGTGGAATCACCGGCATGAAGTCTTGCCAGAAGTATGTGGAGATGGTGAATTTGACGTCATCTATCACCATAACCGAGTCTTTTTCCTGGGGAAACGTAAGTGGAGGTGGTACCTGAGCCGCATTATCCTCAGGAATAAGAGTTGATTTTTGGCAACCACCCAAAAGTAAAAAAACAGAACAAAGCACCAGAAAAATAAAGAAAAAAAAGTTAGAGAACCTCATCTTCAAATCCTCCATTTAAGGGACGTCTGTTGTTTAAAGAAAAAAAGGGTCCTTTGTGCTGGCTTCCAAAAGGTTTGACAATCCCTAATCTTATTCTCATTATACTTATCTTTTACCCAACAGTCAACCCAAAAATGCATTTAACGCCTGTTTTTCTGTATATTCCCAACGCCAGTGAAGATGATTCACCTTTAACAATAGCAGGAGGTTAGGGAGTTAAAGTGAAGGGTCGCTTTAAGAGAAAATCTTCTTTTGGAGAAAACCTCGTTTGTTGAGCTGGGTGGTGGAAATTCGATAATCAATCTAACTCTTCGTAACCAGATGAATCGGGTTGTTGTTAGATTTTATCACCAATCTTTTTCTATCGATGATTTTTTTCTCCCAGGCGTCCAGAAAAATGTCCACCACAAAGGGATCAAACTGAGTGCCGCAATTGTCTTTCAACTCATTTATCGCCTTGATCAGGTTACCTCGTTTTCTATAGGGTCTTTCCGAGGTAATGGCGTCGAAGGTGTCCACTACCGCCATCAATCTCCCCTCCATCGGAATTACCTCTCCTTTGAGTCCCTCCGGGTAACCTTTCCCATCATATCTTTCGTGATGATATAGAACGTAGGGGTGAGTCGGTTTCAAGAACTCGATTCCCTCCAGGATTGCCACTCCCTGAGTGGTATGAGACTTCATGATCTTAAATTCCTCTTTATTCAAAGGACCTCTCTTATTCAGGATGGAATCGGGAACACCTATCTTCCCGATATCATGGAGAATGCTGCCCATTCTGACTTCCTGGATTTTATCCTCCCCCCAGCTCATCTGGGTGGCTAAAGATTCCGCCATATACCAGACTCTTTCAGTATGACCCCTGGTATAAAGATCTCTTGCCTCCACCGCATTGGCCAAAGCGGTTAACGTGCTAAGGTAAGCCTCCCTTAGATTCTCGTAAAGCACGGAACTTTCAATGGCTGAGGCAGCTTTGCTGGCGATAATTGAAAGGGATTGCAACTGGCCTGTGGTAAAGGGTGAGGGATGATAGGTTCGCATTAGATTTAAGGTTCCCAATACCTTACCTTTAGCTAAAAGAGGATAACTTATCAGAGATTTAACCATACTCCTTTGTTCCCCGTTGAAAAAGGGAGTCTCCCTGGGAGTGAATATCCTGGGTTTAGCATTCTTCACCACCCATTCGGAGACCGGGTCGGTTCCGGCCAAAAACCCGTTCTTCAAAAGATCGGGTGACATGCCCAGAAAAGCTTTTGGCCTTAGCCGCTTGGATTTATCATCTAAAAGGAGGATCGAAGCCATATCCCCGCCCAACTCTTTTATCACCATCTTCAGGATGAGGTTCAAAAGGTGGTCCAGTTTCGTAGTTGAACCCATTGCCTCAGATATTTTATAGAGGGAAACTGCTTCTTTTAGATGGATGTTCTCCTGGCGAAGCTTCTTCTTCTCCAGTCCTCTTTTTATGGTGGCCTTCAGGTTCTCAAGGCTGAAGGGTTTCATCAGATAGTCGTAGGCCCCTGATTTCAGAACAGTCACTGCATTTTCAATGGTGGGCTGGCCGGTCATCATCACCACCACGGTTTCCGGTTGAATCTTGAAAGTCATGTTCAGAACGTCCACCCCTGATTTTTCCCCCATCACCAGATCGGTCAGCACCAAATCTATGCTCTGGTTTTCCAGAAACCTGAAAGCTTGACGGGCATCGTAGGCAGAGGTGATCTGGTATCCTTCATCTACCAGCATCTCTTGAATTAAATCACAGATATATTTTTCGTCGTCTACCACTAAGATATGGGAAGCCTCTTTCATAGATCACCCTCCAAACCGCTATATTTAAAGGCTTTCTTACATCTCTTTATCGGCTAAACCATAGGCAAATTCATTTTCGAACCTGTATCTTTTGTGCACAAAAACTTTTCCAGACAGCACAGACAGGGTTAACATCAGGTGTCCAATTTGCCCCGCCTAATTTTGATCCCTTAAAAGAAATTTGAAACTCAAAAAACCTGGAAAACTCTCCGGAAAGAATAAGATTCGCCTTGGAGTTAAGCTCTGAAACAGAATGCTGATTGGTTAAGAGTTTTCTTCAGAAACCCAGTACCTCACCCACTAAAACAACTGTGATTCTGTTTTTCTTCCTTTCACCCTCTATTATCAAAAGCTGATTACAAATCCTGTCATAGTCCGGCGGATAACAGGCAAGATAGTCACAAAGTCCAGTCTTTTTACACGGGGTATTGATATCCAATCTTCTGGCATTCACCGGCGCCGAGTAGTGCCTTGTTCGCTCTATTCCCTGCTCCACATTTCTCACGATTTTGTTCACTCCGGCAGCAATTATAACCTTTTCAGCATAAGCCAGACCAGCTATCTTGTTACCCATTCCGCTTATGTTTATTAGTTCTCCATTTAAGGTGACAGCGTTTGTCCCGCTTAAGAAATAATCAGCCAGGGTCCCTTCCCTTCTAATTTTCAGGCTCTCCTCTTTTGTGAGCTGGGGAAGATATTGATTGTAAACTTTCCATTTTCCTGACGACAGCTCATCCAGGATACCCATTTGCTTCAGAGTCATAGATCCAGCCATACCCACAGAGCATCCCTCGGGAATCATAGATAAGATGCTCTTTTTTGCTTGATCTTTATTATCGTAGAAAAAAGCTTCCATTCCGTTTCTCTTTAAGTTCTTGATCGTTTCTGAAGCTAAGGTTTTATGATACCAGAATATATTTTCGTCCATATCATCTCCATTTTCCCATAGTACTCTTCACTTTCTACTTTCTACTCTTTACTCTAAACTCTCAATTGCCTTACATCTTCTCAGGTGCTTTTATGCCCAGGATAGCAAGCCCGTTTTTCACCACAGTTTGAGTCCCTTTGACCAAAAGCATCCTTGCCCGGGTAGAAGCTTCATCAGAGGTAATAATCCTTTCCTTTTGATAGTATCTGTTGAAAATAAAGCACAGCTCAAGAAGATAGGAGCAGATCACAGATGGCTCGTAGGATTCAGCTGCCAATCTGATCTGCCTGGGAAAATCCAGAAGAGATTTCGCTATGGAATATTCATCTTCGCTTTTCAATAGGTCGTAATCGATATCTTTTCCCATGGGCTTGTCATATTTTCTCATCAGGCTGCATAACCGGGCATGGGTGTACTGGATATAAGGACCGGATTGACCCTCAAAATTCAAAACCTCCTCCCAGTCAAAATTAACATCCTTCTGACGTCGAGTGGACAGATCAGCAAAGATCACAGCACCGATGCCCACATCAAATGCCACCTTTTCTCTATCTTCAAGTTCAGGATTTTTCTCCTGAATAATTTTTAAAGCCAAATCCACCGAGCGGTTCAGAACGTCCTCCAGAAGAACAATGCTCCCTCTGCGGGTGGACATAACCTTTCTGCGGGCGGACGTAACCTTTTCTTTAAAAAGGATCCATCCGAAATCCACATGAACCAGATCTTTAGTCCAGGGACAACCCAAAAGTTCCAGCACCTTGAAAACTTGCTGGAAGTGAAGTTTCTGGGCGGACCCCACCACATACAACAGTTTATGAAAATGATAGGTGTTATATCTGTAGATGGCCGCAGTTATGTCCCGGGTAGCATAGAGGGTGGCTCCATCTTTTTTCCTTAAAAGACATGCTGGCAAATCATATTCTTCCAGGTCGACGATCAATGCCTCCTGGCTGATCTGGGTTAAACCCGCTTTCTTTATCTTTTCAATTGTCGAGTCTATGAACTGATCGTAAAAACTCTCACCCGCAAAAGAATCGAACTCAATACCCAAAATCTGGTAAATTCTCTGGAATTCTTTGATACTGTATTCCTTGAATCTTTTCCAGAGAACGGTTGTCTCTTTATCTTTTTGTTCCAGCTTTTTGAACCATACCCGAGCCTCATCCTCTAAGTCTGGATTTCTTTCTGATTCGTGGTGAAATTTCACATATAAATCATAAAGAGTATTAATGGGATCAGATTTCAGCTTTTTTTCATCTCCCCATTTTTTAAAAGCTACTATCAGAGTGCCGAATTGAGTGCCCCAATCGCCCAGATGGTTTAACCTGATGCACTTGTACCCCAGATGCTTGTACAGATTGTAAAGAGCATTGCCAATCACGGTGGATCTAAGATGACCTACCCCAAAAGGTTTGGCAATATTGGGAGAGGAAAACTCAATAACCATGGTTTTCCCCTTTCCGGATTCATCTCCACCATATGATTCTTTTTGCTTGCATATCTGAGAGAGAACCTCTTGAGCTAACTTAGAGCCATCCACTTTGAAATTCACATAGGGACCGATAGAATATATCTTTTCGATCAGCTCCTTCGGTTTTATTTGACCCGACAGCTCAGAGGCGATCTTGTCAGGGGGTTTCTTTAGCTTTTTACTCAGGATAAAGCAGGGAAAGGCATAATCACCCAGCTTCTCTTCCGGAGGGACCTCGATTGTTCTCTCCAATTCCTCAAGAGAAAGGTCGACTTTTTCTTTTAAGATATCGATTATCTCTTTTATGAACTTATTCATCCACTTATCCTGAGATATTCTTTTTCTTTAGCTCAATAAACAACTTCAATTGGTTTAATCAAGGTTTTATGGTATTCAATCTTTCTTTTTTAGAAATGATAGATTCCGGAGAAAACATCATAGGTAGGTCCTGTAACGAAAAGATGATTGGTTAACTCATTCCATTCCACCGTTAATTTTCCGCACCGAAAGATAACCTTGACTCTCCTGTTAGTTTTCCCCTTAAAAAAGGCGGTTACCAGAGAAGCGCAGGCACCTGTTCCTGAGGCCAAAGTCTCTCCAGCAGATCTTTCCCAGACCCGGAGCTCGATTTGTCTTGGATTAATGATCTTAGCAAACTCGACATTGGTCTTTTCCGGAAAGATGGGATGATTCTCGATAAGAGAACCGACTTTTTGCCAGTCTCTGGGAAAGCTCTTCACCAGGACCACGGTATGGGGGTTACCCATGGAGAGGGAGGTTATCTCAAAAATCCTCCCCCCTATTTTCAATTTCTCCTGGATGCAAAATTTCAGGCTCCCTTTCACCGGGATTTTCTTTGTATCCAGGATCGGTTCTCCCATATCCACCTTTATCTGAAAGTTATTTGGATAAGGATCTAAAATCTCGGTTTGAATCAATCTCTTTTTCGTTTCGATCCACTCCTTTTTCTTTCTGGAAAGGCCGTGCTGGTATAGATATCGAGCAAAGCATCTTACACCATTGCCGCACATCTCAGCTTCAGTCCCGTCAGGATTGTAAAAGACCATTTTGAATTTGGCCTTAGTTCCCGGCAAAATCAGAATTAAGCCATCTCCTCCCACCCCGAAGTGCCTGTCGCAGATATTCTGGGAAAGTCTCTTCAGGTTCACCCTTTTGAGATTCTGTTTAAAGCAATTGATATAGATATAGTCATTCCCCAGGGCCTGAAGTTTACTGAATTCTATCTTCATTCTAACTCACTCCCGCTGCGGTTGCCAGATTCTCTAAGCAATTCATATGATTAGGGTAGTTCTGGGTTTCCTGATTCGAAACCAGGCGCACAAGGTCAGGAGATCTTGTCCTACCCAATATGGTATCACAGGTTATCCCAACCTGTGATAATCCTGCTTGTACTGGTGAGACAACTGCCGTTTCCGAAAAAACATTGCCTCTGGCTCGATGAATCGAGTAGCTACAAATTTTAACCGTTAAACAATTCAACCGTTCAACCTTTGAACCTTTTCTTAACCAGCTCCCTTGAATTCCCGAAAGCTTCCTTTAATTCTTTTTCCGTGAGACCAGCACCCAGTCCAACCTTTCTAAGAAACTCCGGGGAGAAAAGATCCGATCCAGTGTGAGAGTCTGTGTTTATTACCAGTTTCGCCCCGGATTGTCTGGCCAGTCTAACCAGATGCCCGTTAGTCAGGCAGTGTCCTTTTCTTGCGGTGACCTCCAGATATATTCCCCTTTTTTGGGCCAGCTTGACCTCCTTCGGAGTAATCAACCCCGGGTGTGCCAGGATATCGATGTCTGATTTCAGGGCAGCTAGATTTGTCCCTGGTTCAACCGGTTCGGCTATAGATTCGCCGTGTGCCACCACAATCTGGGCGCCATATTCTCTTGCCTTCTTGGAGAGCTCGGGAAAAAGTTCAGGCGGTATATGGGTAAGCTCCACCCCAGCCAGGACCTTAACATTCTTTAACCTGCTCAAATCCTGAGCAGATCTCATGATCTGGGCCAGGACCAAGGCCAAATTCCCTGAGTCTACGTGATCGGTGATAGCAATGGCTTCATACCCGCTGAGCTCAGCTTTTCGCACCAGCTCGGCAGGGACCAGTGCGCCATCGCTTAAGAACGAGTGGGTATGCAGATCAATCATAATTAAATGTCCTACAGTCTTTCATTTCCCAATTCATGCGCAAATCCACACCTACCTCTTTTGAAGACATCTGTGGTTTCCAATTTAACCACCAAATCCCCTTTTCGCAAATGATTTTTCAAACTCAAATCATTTACCCTGAAGGTTTGCATTTGCAGAATTGACTACTTTTTCTGGCACCTTTCCTGTTGTGTCAGGTTACACCCAATGGGCAAGACCTGACAGAACTGCTTACGGTATCACAGGTTGTCTCCAACCTGCGAAAATATGATGGGGTAGTTCTGGGTCTCCTGACCCAGAAAATTCATGGTAGCCGCAACCTTCAGGTTGCGAGTTAAATCTATTTCTTGGCGCAGGCTAAAGCCTGCGGCTACCGTCTTCGTTGGCCCGGAACTCTGTGGACAAGGTCAGGAGACCTTGTCCTACCCACACTGGTTAACATAAATGTTCACACTCCAATATCTGTTCCATCCGTTGGGAATTATTAAAGAAAAACCCGCCCCGATTTTATAATCGGGGCGGGGGACAACTTCCGTCTCAGAAATCAGTGATTATTGGCCTAAATTCATCCATTGGTCATCTACAAAGAGTGAGGTTCTGGAGAACAGGGTCTGATATGCCGGATCAAAGAAGCGGTTCTTCTCGATGGGCCAGAAATCAGGCCAGAGTTCAGTTCCATAGTACTTCAAGACATAGTTCGTCAGGAAGACAATATCCTCAATCTTCGTTTCGCCGTCGCAGTCCACATCACCCTGATCAACAAATGGATACGGACAAGGACCGTCCTTAAGCACATAGTTCACCAGGTAGACTATATCGGCAATGTCACATGCGCCAGGTGAAGCTGCTCCACTGCCGAAGTCACCCACATCTCCTCTGTAGAAGCCAACTATCCTCATCAGCTCATAGAGCTTGTTTCTGTAAGCAGCAGGATCGGTGGATGGAATCTGAGTGTCGTACCAGATGATATACTCCTGAAGTATCTTCTCAGCTGGATCCAGGTCGAACTTCTCGGAAGCCAACAGATAAGCATAGTCAAAAGTGTCGGTATGGTTCGGCGTCACTGGCGGGATATCCCAGTATGTCTGCTCCATAACGGCTTTCAGCTCATCGTATGGACCACCAGGAAGATGAGGATAGAAGTAGGTGTTCTGGTCGCCAACATCAAAGGTAGGAGCGATCTTGCCAGGAACAGTGGGAAGCAGAGTCATATAGACCACTTTGCCTTCCTCGGTCGAGTCGTATGCCCAGCCAGTGTTGTGCAGGGAGTCTCCGCCTCCAAATGAGGTGTTGACCTCGGGCAGGTTAACATCCCAGTCAAAGAACAGAGCCCACTCCAGATTCTCGATGATGCTCTCGCCGGTGTTGTGAATCACGAACTTCTGAATGATCATATCTCCGCATGCCTCTCCATAGCACCAGTCTCCGCCTGGATCAATACCAATGCCAAACATCTCTACGTCCAGGTCCAGTCCAGCATTATGGTAGTAGTGAGCATCACATCTCTCCAGCAGGAGATCCACTTGAAATCCCGTGACGCAGAAGTCGTTACGAACCTCGTAATAGCAATCCAGACCGCCATACGGGAAGAATGTGATATTCTCACCAGCAGCAGTGGCACCCATTGCCAGATTGTCACCGTTAGTCCCCAGGAAGACGGTTCCCTCCCAGAGATCATCGGTATAGTCAGGATAGTACTCCCAGTAGACGCATCCCGGGCCTTCGCCTCCGTAGTTGGTCTTGATGAAGGCGACGTTCCAGGAATCTAACTGGTCGGTGACAAAGGGCGATCCCGGACAGATCACAACCGCAAACTCGATCTCAACAACCACCGGATACCCAGGCGTAGCTGTGGGCGACTGCATGGCGGCAAAATCCTGAGGAACGTTCAGCTCGAAGAACATGCCAAAGTTTACGAAATAGTCAGGTATAGCCAGAACTCCACCCGGGCTGGGTGAATCTAACATTATCTGGTAGTAATCGTGGGAAACGTTGCCCGCATCAAAATGGCAACCAGGAGTATGGTCGTGAGCCAGGAACACACCACCGGAACTATCACCCGGAGTTATTCCACTGCAGAATCCGTCAATGGCCGGATCACTGAAGCTCAACAGGAAGAACTCCCAGTTCACGCCGGCGCAGGTGACATAATGACCACCTATGCGCAACCACTCCATAAGTTCCTCATCGTAATACCAGAACCCTAACAACAGGATCACATCCTGAGAAAGCCGGACCTGATATTCGATGTCATCGAAGGTAGGCTGAACTATGGTAGTCTCTGTCATCCAGAACCCGTAGGTCTCATTCAGGTTCAACACGCACTGCTGCATGTCATAGACATCGGTTCCAGACGCATCGGTACCGCAGCAAGCTGACAGCTCGGCAATAAGCATCGGCGGAATTGCAGGATCCCAGCCGCCAAACCAGTTGCTGATGGCATACCAGGGGAATCCACCTGCAAAACACCACCACAGACAGTTAGCTAAGGCTGTGGGTCCACACCAGTTAGGCTCCATCTGCGGGAAGTCAGGCATCCCATCAGGAGCATAGCCATAGTCCACTGGATAAACCAGTCTCCAGGAACCCCAGGTAGTCTCCGGAG
>SMTZ1_10005343_pt1 | contig 12909 bp, 19 predicted proteins | sample DeeMarSWOR136_30_FD_25667 | JGI IMG/M metagenome (IMG submission 25667) | reverse complement strand
CCCTGGCGAGACCATGGCGCGGCGTTCACTGCTGACCGCAGCGACCGAGGGAGGTGCAAAGCCATTCAAGCCTCGGCTGGTGCACTTTCGCAAACCTGGAGATCGCCGGTATAATCAGCGCATCCCTCAGCGGTGCAGCCTTGGGCCCCGTCACGGCACGGCTTCGCCAAAAGGGAGAGACACGGCTCATGTTCCTAACAGGGGACAGGATCGGTCAGGAGAAGAGAACCGTCGAGGCCATGATCCGGCTGCACTGCCGCGATCAGCATCAGGGTACACCCGAACTCTGCGCCGACTGCGCTGAGCTTCTCGACTACGCCCTCGCCCGTCTGGACAGGTGCCCCTTTCAGCAGGGCAAGACCACTTGTGCCAAGTGCCCGGTCCACTGCTACAAGCCGGACATGAGGGAGAAGATCCGCTCCGTGATGCGCTACAGTGGGCCGCGCATGCTGTACCGGCACCCCACCCTGGCTCTGCTTCACCTCGTCCACGGGCGCAGAAGGAAGCCTGTGGGCTGGACCGAGGATGCGGGCGGCGACTGAACGTGTACACCCTCCGCTGGCCCATTCCTCGTTGGGACAGCCATGTCCGGAGGGCAGCGGGGGGCTGCAGCGCGCGCGATGAACGCTGGCCATTGGCAGAAGCTGGTTGACAGAGAGGGCGGTCAGGCATGATTGAAATTGTCTGGGAGTTCGTCGTCAAGGAGGAGGCCCGTGGGCAGTTCGAGCTGGCGTACGGCCCAGGCGGCGCGTGGAGCGAGCTGTTCGCACGATGCGCAGGCTTCCGAGGCACCACCTTGCTGCGCGACACCAAGAATGCGCGGCGGTATCTGACGATCGACCTTTGGGACACACTGGCCCAGAGGGAGCAGGTGCTCGCCGAACGCAAGGCCGAGTGCTCTGGCCTGGACGCCGCCTTTGCCGACTGGACCGAGTCCAGGACTGAGGTCGGTATCTTCAGAGTGCTGGCCGAGGCGACAGTGCGCCCCCGCGGCAGAGCACGGCGAGGCAAAGCTGCAGAGGCCGGCAGAAGGAGCGGCCGAGCCGCTCCCCGCGCAGAACGCGGGACGTTGTAGCCCGCAGCCTCGCCGACTGCGCGAGACGCTTCGCAGCCGTTGGGCGGATTCTTCATCTAGATTGGAGTTCGTCGATTGGCTAGACACACTCGATATCAGGGCCTAATCATCGAAAACGATCATGTTCTTCTGATCAAGCATCGCGAGCACGCCACCGGTCGCTCCTACTGGGTTATTCCCGGCGGTGGTATGGATGGTGACGAAACCGAAGAGGAATGCGTGATTCGGGAGGTCAGCGAAGAAACCAACCTGGATGTGGAGATCGAGAGCCTTCTGTTCGATGAGCCTGGCCACCCTGATGGCGCGTACCGATGGCGGAAGACCTTTCTATGCAGGCCTGTTGGTGGACATCCATCTCCAGGCTTTGAGCCGGAAACTGAGGCGGCCGAGAATTACGCGATTACCGAGGTTCGGTGGTTTGACCTTCGAGACGAAACGGATTGGGGACCCGACCTCCTGTCGGATCCATTCACCTATCCCCAACTGGTGAAAACCAGGAGGAGGCTTGGTTACCTGCCCTGTCAATCCCCTGGGCGCTAGAAGGGCCAGGTGTCAGCATCCGCTAAATGACTCTTTCCCCCAGTCCCTGGGCCCCACGCTTGGCACGAGAGTCAAGTGGGACAGCTATGCAGACCACTCCCCGCAAGAACGTGGGACGCTGCAGTTCCCAGCCTCGCCGACTGCGCGAGACGCTTCACAGCCGTTAGGCGGCGGCGCATGAGAGATGATCGCCCGAACCGCTTCCTCGGCTGCGTTCCTCGCTAGGAGCAAGTCCGCACCTGCGCAGATGATAACCCGTTTGCCTTCCATCCAGGGGCTGTCCCTTTCGAGAACGACGGGTTGGCCTGCGGCAGCGCGGATCATCTCGATCTCTTCCGCCGTCAACAGCTCGCGTATGATCTCGCCGGTATACGTGGCATCGAGGCGTCCCAGGAGGATCAGGTTTTTGTCCCGCACCGTATCGGGCACAGTTGCACTATCGACGATAACCCATCTCAGGCTTAGCTTCTTGAGCAAAGTCGAGAAGTCGCGGCTGAAGCGCGCGTCGAGCTTGTTCGCTAGGATGACGGTGCTGTGCGGCGTGAGCTCGCCCGACGGCAACTGTACATCGTAACCGCCGGCACTGCTGTGACCGGCAAGGGAGAACGCCCAGATCACCAAGACGATGGTCGTTACCAGAGATTTCAGACGATTGCACATCTTGTTCTTCCAATCCCCTCAAGACGGAATCAGGTGCCATGACATCAAAGTGCATGATGCAGAGCTGCATTGCCAGTTCAGACAGCGAAGGGGATACCTTTGGCGAACAAATGCCGTTTTCATTCCTCTGGCTGGGCGGGAATGACGCATCGGAAACCCACCCAGTGCATGCGATAGGAGGAAGGGGTGAGCGCCTTGCGGCAAGGTGCGCTTAACTGCCAGCGCGGGTCGAACCATGATCCGCCTCGTGCAATACGAAGCGTTCCCCGGTCAGGGCCCCGGGGATTCTGCGCTGGGGAATACGCGTCGTAGTCATCCGACCACCAATCGGCCACCCATTCCCAAACATTGCCAGCCATATCCAGCGCCCCGCACCAGCTTGCCCCATCTGGATAGTTTCCAACAGGTGCCCACTGTGCAAACCCGTCATCAATGTCACGATCCTTCCAATCATAGGGACAATGCACATCGCAGTGGTTCGCACGCCCTTCTTCGAAGGCATTCCCCCAGGGATACACGCTTGACTGTGGCCCGCGCGCAGCATACTCCCATTCTGCTTCGCTGGGCAACCGGCCTCCAATCCAAGCGCAATACGCCGCAGCACCGTACCAGGAGACTTCGATCACCGGGTGGTCCTTGTAGGCGGTTTCGGGTTGAAACACGCCTTGACGCTCTCGGATGTGACCGTATACGATCCCTCTATGACCCGCTCCCGGTTCCAGCCAACTCACCCCATCCTCGACCTGGTTGCCCTGCTCGTTCAGAAATGTGGCGAACATGGCATTGGTCACTTCGGTTTGGTCGATCCAGAAAGCGTCCAATGTCACAGTGTGTGCCGGCTGCGTGCTTTTGAACGACTCGCGCCTGCAACCATCGTCTGTCTGACGGCATATTTGCACAACCTGGTCTACCTGCGCATCGCTCATACCCATCTCGAACCGACCTGCTGGCACGTAGACCATAGTCATATCGTCATGGGTACGGATGTGGGTGTCTCCCACCTCCAGCGCATGCGTGGACTGAGGTGTTCCCGGCGATGGGGCGGGTGTCGTCCCCCGTACCGCGGTCGGTACGGATTGGACCCTGCAACTGGTCAGGACAATCAGTAATGCCGTGAGCCGGAGAAATGCGGCCACGCTGCGATTGAACAGACACCGCTTTGTGATCATAATCGCCCCCTTCCTGGGATCAAAGTGCAACATAGACTGCAAGACATCCATCCATGTCATAGATACGAATGGGCTTGTCAGTTTTGCACCCTCTGGTGATCCAGAACGGCAGCTACCTGCTCAGCGCTTGAGAGTGGGCTGCTCCAGCAACAGCGAGCCTTTCAAGCGAACGATCGAGTGCTCTCTACCTACTGGGCATCTGGTCTGCTTGTGCGCACAGTGCATAGATCGCCTGCGAATATGGAATGACTCCGACAGATCCTGACCAGCAGCCAGGCCAAGTTCCGCTGTTGCCTGACCCGCCGGAAGGACCGCAGTTGCTCGATTCGGGCAAGCCAGGTATGATAGAATGTGTCAATCCATATTGCACAAGTCCTCGTGAAAGCTATTTGCTGGCGCAGACAACCCGCTCGGATCGTCCGTGCCGGTCAACCTCTCCCCTGGCAGAGTGTCAGGGAGCTTCAGACGAGGGCTGAAAGGCGGATACGGCTGAGGCGGCGCTATTCCTGGGGCCATTTCGCGGAAGCGCGGCCTAGGGTTTGTCATCCGCGAGAGTTCCACATGTTGTGGTTGTGCCGAGTGTCTCCCCTCCAGCTGGGGTGGACACGCCACTTGGCACAACCAGGAGTTGGGCGCCCGAACGTGATTCGATAGAGGAGAAGTGCATATGAGAGACAGAGCGATGATCGTCCTGGGAATCATACTGACAATAGCGGCTGCGGGCCAGATTATCCTGTCATTCTTGCTTTATGATTCACAGGGCAATTCCCTGTTGGAAAACGCTGGATGGGGGGTGCTGACTGTTTCAGCGATCTTTGGCTGGTTGCCAATCTACACCTTCCGCAAAAGAGGAGGCGTGAAAGGAGGGGCATACATTCATACTACCACCCTGGTCGACAGTGGGGTCTACGGCATCGTGCGTCACCCGCAATACCTGGCCGGGGTGCTGATGAGCATAGCGCTGCCGATGATCGCGCAGCACTGGCTGGTAGCGGCATTTGGGTTGGTAGCCGCTGTCGTGTACTACGTGAACACCTTTACCGAGGAGAAGAACAACTTGGAGAAGTTTGGAGAGGAGTACAGGCGGTACATGGAGACCGTGCCGCGGATGAATTTCGTGGCGGGGCTTGTACGACTGATACAGCGAAGGGCAGCCGGCTAGCAGAGGGGAACTCAGATGCAGGTTGCGCGCCCAACAAGGTGCGCAGAGGACCGTGCTTCGCGCCGTCAACTCAGCGGCTGCACCGGCCTTCGGTGTGCCTTCCGCAGAAGCTCTTTCCGCTGCCGCCCTGCGGCTGATGCGCCTGTCGCTAACCTGATCTCGAGTATTGAGATTGGAGGATCGTCGTGCTAAAGAAAGTGATGCCAACGAGCTACTTGTTTGTTGCACTGCTTCTCATCATTCTTCTTCACTACACCTTGCCCATTGTCACGATCATTGCCTCACCCTGGAATCTAGTAGGATTGCTCCCCCTCATCCTCGGTGTGGTGATAAATGTCATCGCTGATCTTGATCTGAAGAGAGGCAAGACGACAGTCAAGCCTTTTCAGGAATCAAGAACACTGGTAACAGACGGAGCTTATCGAATAAGCAGACACCCAATGTATCTGGGTTTCGTTTTGATCCTGCTTGGCATATCCCTCTTGTTGGGCTCCGCCTCCCCTTATGTTGTTGTGATCCTATTTGCGATTCTCATGGAGCTTCTGTACATCAGGGAAGAAGAATCGATGCTTGAAGAGCAGTTTGGGCAAGAGTGGAGCCAATACAGATCGAGAGTCAGAAAGTGGATTTGAGATCAGCCTGACCCTTCGCTGGCGCGGACCCGAGATGCGGCGCCAGTACCTGACAACGTTGTAGGCTTGGCTTGCTTCGAAGTGTAGCGAGGGTGCGTTCCCCGGGGCCGCTCAGCCCGCGCCCCGCTAGGCAGGAGGTCCGACGTGCGATGTTCACAGTTCGCAGTGCGGTAGCAGACGATGCCGAGGCAATAGCCAAGGTCCAAGTGGATACGTGGCGGAGCGCCTATCAGGGCCTTGTTCCCTCGCAGGTCCTCGATTCTCTGTCCTACGAGCAGCGATCCCAGTACTGGGGCCACATCATATCCCGTGAGGACCGAGAAGGGATCCTCCTTGTCGCGGAAGACACGGCAGATGGCGTGGTGGGTTTCTGCGCCTGTGGTGTGAATCGTGACCAGGACACGGAGTTTGCTGCTGAGCTATACGCAATCTATGTCCTGGAAGTGCATCAAAACCGCGGCATTGGCCGCGCCCTGGTCGAGGAATGCAGAAAGTGGACTCTGGGCCGCGGGATGACCTCCATGCTCGTGTGGGTACTGCGCGACAATCCCTACCGACGCTTCTATCAAGCAATGGGCGGCGAAGTGGTGTCGGAGCGAGTGATTTCCATTGGAAAGGCAGAGCTGCCCGAAGTGGCCTATGGTTGGCGAGCTGTGAGCTCACCAGAATGAGCCTCTGCCTGACCTCTGAAGCCTTGCGGGGCAGCAGGTAGGGATGGAGTTTCTACAGTCGGTAGTGGGGCCATAGAGCAGACAAGGTGAGCCATGGCTGAAGGTCAGATAACGATCAAGGCACAGCGCGACGGGGTGGTGCTGCGACAAGCCGTAGACGATGATCTCCCCCGCGTTGATGAGATCATCATCGAATGCTACACGCCAGTCTATGACTCCTACATCAACATTGTAGGCGAGGACGTGTACAGAGGCATCCGGCGCAATCCCGATCAGGATTGGAGAACCGAGAAGACTGACCGCATCAGGAAGGCCTTTCACGAGCATCCCGGCTGCATGTGGGTGCTGGATGATGCAGGCACGGTCTTTGGTTTTGTGACCTTCAGGCTATTTCCAGGGCAGAGTCGACTGTGGATTGAGGAGAATGGCGTGATCCCAGAGCGGCGTGGACAGGGCTGGGCAACCTTCATGCTGCGACACTTGTTGAGTCATGCCCGGCGCCTCGGCATTCGATTCGCCTCCGTCGAGGTGGACTTGGATGACGTCCACCTGCCCGCCAGACGCGCGTACCAGGCTGTCGGGTTCGATCGTCATCACCACATCGCAATCTACCATCAAGATCTTGAACGCCGGAATCCTGGATCGACCTTGGATACGCAAGACGAATGAATGGCTTCGCACCCGGTTCGGGGCGACGCAGAGGCCTGCCCAGTCCCATCGGAGGGACACTTCTTGCTCTCTGATTGCACTGCGCAGCGCCCGGTTGGGCGGAGTCACTGGAGCGGAGGCGAGATAACCAGGAATGAGTGATCATCATCCTGATGTACATCAAGGGCGATGAGCATCGCAAGGTATTCGCAGAGGTATTCCGAGTGCTTGTGCGTGGAGGCAGGTTCCTGGTGTGGGATGCAGAGTTTCCCCGCCGCGGCGATGAGAAGAAGGTCATCATTGTGCTTCCCTTGACGGTCAAGCTGCCAGGCGAAGGCGTGTCAGCGGTGTATGGAATTCGGTGACCAGAATACGGGCGTGCCCTGAGTGATTATGTGAACTTGGCAACAGAAGCGGGATTTGAAGTTGTATCGCAGGTTAGGCAAGATTCGCATGTTCATCTGGTCCTGCGGAAGCCGTAGGTGCTTGAGGCGAGTGAGACCCCAGCTCCCACCCGTTCACTCATAGAGCAGAGCGGACGCCAGAATGCGCAGTGTCTCATTCCCCGCTCACGTCCCTACAGGCTTTCATCAGCCTGACCAGATCGTCAATCATTTCGCAGAGTGTGCAGATGACTGTGGCAGCCACCTATAACTTGCGGCAGTGCACGGTGGGTTTCTCACTGCTAGTGCTGCTACTGACCGGATGCGGCGGGACACCTGCGGAGACGGTACCTGACGCATCCCCCATCCCGCCGGGCGCTGCGTCGGTTGCGCCGGCCCCCACGCTCCCGGCCCCGCGCCAAAGAGGCGTGCTGACCATCGAGTCGCCCCTGGAAGACGCACGGGTGAAGGGGGGAGGAGATATCCGGATAGCGCTCTATCTCGTTGATCACCACGGTCTGCACGTGGAGGGAGCTACGGTTCAGGCCGCCCTGTGGACGCCCAGTGGTGATTGGTTTGCGAACCTGCCCTGCACGGACGCGGGCCGAGGGCGCTATCTGTCTGACCACGTGACCCTGCCCCTGCGCGGCGCCGGCGGCACCTGGCACCTCAGAGGCAAGGCCACCTGGAATGCTGGCCAAAGCGCGGAAGCGGAAGGCACGTTTGAGGCAAAACCCTCCGTCAGCGAGGTGTACCAAGACCGGTACGGGTTCTGGATAGAGCATCCTCGAATCTTTGGTTTAGGCACCGGTTTCTACAACCTCTCGCAGAGCGGCGGACTGCATTTTGAGGACTGGCTCCACGACGATGGCAGCGGCTATGTGATCCTGGACAACTACCGTTATGACGCGATGGGCGTCACTTTCGCAGCACTGGAGATACACTGGCGGCATGCTGACTTCCCTGCTGATGAAGCCGCTGCAATCGCCTTTGCACAAAGTCTGGCAGGGGCAGGCCTGCACCACCAGGACCCAGACACTCCCCTCACGAAGCTGACAGCAGAGACGGTTACATTCAAAGGCCATGCGGCCTGGCACGTTGTCGGTCGGGGCAGTGAATACTACGTATCCAAGGCCGCCGCTGAGTACCCCGTCGAGTGGCTGATCTTCCCGTGCCCCGGTTCAGGCTGGTTGTGGTCACTGGTCCTCTCCGCTGACCGTGAGGACTATATGGAGCATCTGCGGGCACTGCAGGAGAGCTTTGAGTGCCCACCCGCCAATCCAGACTAGTGCTTGGCCAACGCCCTGCGTCGGACCCAGTCTATCTGGCCGCAGCCCTATCCGTTGCGCTGCCAGGACAGGCGTCACGCGCTGGGCCCAGAAGCAATGGGCAGAGGCGTTGCTGGACCACCCCCCCGCACAAGACGCGGGACTGTGCCTCGCCCACTGCGCAAGACGCGGCAGCTCGAGGCCGTTGGGTTCCTCTCTCTATCGAACCGCTACCCCTGGCTACCAATCAATCTCATTGAGGTGCTTGCAGAGACCCACCAGTTAGGCATCAATCCTCGCGATCACACTCCTGCGAGCGGTAGCAGGCAATGTGGCATTCCCAGCGGCCAATCATCGCCTCCGTAGACAAGCCGGGGCAGGGATGGAGATGGGCGAGGTGTGGCAGCACCTACTGCGCTGACCACGCCTGGAGGGGACTGTCAAGGTCTCCCTACCTCAATTGTCCGAATCTCCTGACAGACACAGACTGTCCCTTGCGTATAGTATCGTCTTTGTGGGCGCTGCACATACCCGGAACCTGGAAGGCATGCCCGGGGTGCGGACCGCACCGCCCGGTCTGGCCCAAAGCCGAAGTGGTTCATCCCTGGCGACACTGGGCCCGGGCTGCGCTGCGCCCCGTGGGGCGGCGCAAGCTACGTCGCAGGGCCGCAGGTAGGCAGGCGGCAAGAGTTGCGTGACGGGGATCAGCCGACCTCTGAGTGATCGCGCACAAGAGAAAGGAGAGGACCACCAATGTCACCCAGAGTGAAGAAATCCCTGGCGATGATCTGTTGTGCCTGCTTGCTTCTGGTCGTCGGCTGCTCGTCACCCGTATCGCCGCCGACAGCGGTGAGCGAGACAACGTCAGCGTCAGCGGCAACGACACCGACGGCGACCAAGGCCGCGCAGCCTGAGCCAACTCCGACAAAGCAGCCTGAGCCGCGTCGGGTCGGTGCCAATGTGGCATACTCCCCCGAAAGCCCGCTACCGAGGCTCGATGTCTATCTGCCGGCGACAGGGGACGGGCCCTTCCCAACCATACTGGCGATTCACGGTGGGGGCTTTTACACGGGGGACAAGAGCGGCTACAGCCGACTGGCTGCTCACTTCGCCAATCTTGGGTATGCTTTTGTGCCGATCAACTACCGGCTCGCACCGACGTACACTTATCCGGCACAGGTCGAAGATGTGTTTTGTGCTTTGTCATGGGTCCATGCGAACCATTCGACCTACGATCTTGATAACGAGCACGTCTTCGTTATGGGGGAATCAGCTGGCGGCTACCTCGCAGCCATGCTTGGAACCGTGGATACGCCAGGCGATTACCTCCAGAACTGCCCCAATGCACTACCGCAATCGGATTGGATTCAAGGTGTGGTGGTCTTTTATGGCTTTTACGATTTCACGAGCATTGATGGATACCCGCCTGGAGATAGAGACAAGCTGGAACGGTACTGGGGAGCTGAGTTCAGCGAAATCGCCCCTGCAACTCTGGCTGAGATGTCCCCAGTGTCATGGGTGGATGGCAATGAGCCACCTTTCTTGCTCATCCATGGTACTCTAGATACGTCAGTCCCAAGCTGGATGTCTGAGGACTTTGCCGCTGCGCTGGAGGGAGTTGGGGTACAAACGCAGCTACTAATCCTTGGAGGTGCCGACCATGCGTTCACTCTTGGCCTCTGGTCAAGCCCTCACAATACGCAATCGCGGGAGGCCATGGAGGCATTCCTGTCGGCGCTGTCTGAGCAGTAGCCTGACGGCCATGCACTGAATGACGCTGCGCCCCTGCCCCAGGGAGTTCCGCAGTGGCGGGCGTGCGAGCGGTGTTGGTCGCAGGCCTCACAGCGGCACTCTGGGCATAGTGGCATCTGACCTGTCCCCGAGGAGGTCTGAGGGAGCAGCACTGCCGGGTGATCGAGCAGCCTGCAGCGACGTGTTGGCCCGCTGCGGGCAATCGCTACAGACCCAGGCGCATCCGCAATTCGACGGTCTCAAATCCCAGGTTCTCATAGAGCTTGCGCGCCGGGTTGCCCACAAGCACATGTAGCTCTGCCTCCAGACAGCCCTTGCGCCTGCCCCATTCCAGGCCTGCCTGGAGCAATTTGCCACCCAGTCCCTGGCCACGATAGCTGGGCTGCACATAGAGCGAGTGTACGTGCAACACAGACTTGGGCTCAAAGAACTCCTCGCGACCGACTATGCTGGCCTCAATGAGCCCTGCTGGCGGGGCTGGCTCTCGTTGCGGCGCTGCGATCAGGAAAACATGATCCTCCTCGTCGAGGCTATCTATAAAGCGCACCTCAAGTGCCGAGCGGATCCGTTGCTCTTGGCCCAAGGGATCGCCACCGTGCGAAGCCATCTCCCGCAGCATGGCCAGAACACAGTCCACAACATACTCCACATCCTGCCGCGTCGCCTTCCGCAGTTCCATGGCTCCATCATCCATGTGCAGCCACCCAATCCCTGACTCCGCGCAACGGCTGCGAGCTCAGCGGCGAGGGGAGAGCCCAAGCCTAGCTCTCTCCTCACCTCAAGAATGCAACATCAGATGGAAATCGCACCGCATCCCGAGTCCGCCGCGGTGAGTCGTTAGCCATCTCGCTCATCGCTTCTTCACCCAGATAGCCAGGACTTGACCATCAGCCCTCTCTGTGATCTCAATGACCTCAAACGTGCGGAACTCGCATCGCAGATCTTCCTCGGTGAAGATATGGTGTGCGAGTCCTGCCTCTGAACCAGTCCGAGGAACATAGGTCGCAGGCTCGATCTCTTCGAACGGACCGCCCTCATCCCTGCGGGCTGCAACGCTAACGAATGCCAAGCCGCCTGGCTGCAGGACCCTCTGGATGTCACTGATTGTCGTCCGTATCTGATCAAGTCTCGCATGATGGATAACCTGGGCGGAAAACACACCATCGAATACTGATGTTGCGAATGGAAGGCCCACCCTCATATCTATCTGCGCAAATGGTATGTTCGTCGCCTCTTCCTGAGACCATTCATGAGCAAGCTTGAGACCAGTCAAGGAGATGTCTGCGCCAAGAACTGAGAAACCTGCCTTGGCCAAATGGAGTGAATGTCTTCCACTCCCGCAACCAAGATCAAGGATGAATACACAGCCGTTTTCACTGAAGATCCGAACCACCTCGTCCAAGGCTGGAAGGGACTCAGGGAGGATGCGACCATCCTTTGCGTAAATACTCTCCCAGGGGTGGTTCTCCCAGCTCATGATTCAGAATGCCCCTTTTTCCAGACCTGTGGACAGGATGCACAGTGGCGGATGCCTGACTACTGATTACGTGGAATGGTTCCGCACGACAGGCTGTAGGTCGGGCTCATGCGACAGCCGCACAGGAATCGGACCGCAAACTGCTGCTATTCAGACGATCGACTCTGCATCAATCTGCCGTATGGGACCGTGCCCGGGATACACGCGTGTGGCACCGCGTTCCCGCAGCAATCGCCAGCTTGCGGACACCACCTCCGCGTCCTCCAATGCAACGGATTGCGGAGGCGTGAGGTCGCCAGTGAAAGCCGAGCCATCGTCAAGAAGGAGCGAAACACTGTCGTCAGAGTGTCCCGGCAGTGCAACACACAAAACTGCGCCGCGGTGCCCCCCAGTATCCACGGCCGCTGTAGCTGCCCGGCTGCATTACGGTGCAATCTCCAGCGCGATTTCCGCCATCAGCGGAAAAGCCCGCTCACGCTGCTCGGATGTCGACGCTTCGCCGCTCACAATGCTGTCGCCTACCGTCAGCACAGACAGCGCATCGACCTTGAACTTTGCCGCCAGGGTGTAAAGGCCGGCCGTCTCCATTTCAACGACGAGCGCTCCATGCGCTGCCCATTTCTTCCACCATTCAGGATCGTCCTCGTAGAACGTGTCGGAGCTGAGAATGCCTCCCACGTGCACCCTGACGCCGCGGGCCACAGCCACCTCATAGGCTTTGAGCAAGAGAGGAAAGCTGGCGGTAGGTGCGTAATCCATACCCCCGAAACGAAGCCTATTGATATGTGAATTGGTCGAGGCAGCCATGGCAAGCACGATGTCGCCAAGCTTCAAGTGAGGCTGCAGTGCCCCGCACGTACCCACACGAATCAGCGTCTTGACGCCATACTCAGTCACCAACTCGTGCACGTAGATGGCGAGGCTCGGAATGCCCATCCCCGTTCCCATGATCGAGACCCTCTTGTCTCCATAGCGCCCCGTATAGCCCAACATCCCGCGGACCTGGTTGAAGCAGGAAACTTCCTGCAGCAGAGTCTCGGCGAAATACTTGGCGCGCAGCGGATCGCCAGGCAGAAGAATGGTTGGGGCGATTTGCCCCTGCTTTGCGCCGATGTGGATGGTCATTGAATACCTCCCGATAGGTTCGAGACACAGTACGAGCCTGCGCCTCCCTGCTGATTGCCACAGCGCGCGTCTCCGCCGTCACAGAACTGCCATACCGACGCAACGGGCGATCTCGGGCATCTGCTACCCAAGCCGGCAGAGCGTGCACTGCGGTTCTGAGCCGCGCCTTCCTGTCCCGCTTCGGCGAGTCATTGCGCAGCCCACATATCGACTAGGATCGCGCCTCCTTGGCCTGCCTCACGATCTCACCAATGTGTGCGATGTGGCTGTCGTCATGCATCAGTCCCAGCACAAAACGACCGATTGCATTCACCTCAGGCGCTCCCGCCCACGGCAGGTATGTATTG
>SMTZ1_10013934_pt1 | contig 12911 bp, 6 predicted proteins | sample DeeMarSWOR136_30_FD_25667 | JGI IMG/M metagenome (IMG submission 25667) | reverse complement strand
GGAAGCTGTCATAGCTTAATTCATGGTTGACAAATAAGGCAATTAATAGGAAACAAGCCAGGCCAATGGCCAATCCCAGAGTATTCAGAAATGAAAATCCTTTCTGCCTGATAAGATTGCGCCACATGATTTTAAGATAGTTTATAATCATTTTAGCTCCTTGATAATGGAAAAAGGAAAACGGAGAATGGAAAACGAATAAAAATTATTCAAACTTGACACTCCGTGTTTTGATTAAATTGAATAACATTGATGATATTTTTTTCGTTCGATCAATCAATTGTGTTCCTAGTTTCTTGTCAATAATATTAACTTCTAATGCAATATATAATTGCGTTCTCAATTCTACACTTGAACCTTTGGCCAAATATAGAAATCGGATGAATTCTTTATTTGTGTCTCTTTCATAGCCTTCGGCAATATTTGATGGAATCGAAACTGCCGACCTCTGCAATTGATCGCGCAATCCATAATCTCTACATTTTTTTAAATAATTGTAGATGTCTACCGTTAAGCTGATACTTTCTTTCCATACATTCAAATCTTCAAACTTCTTCTGCCTGAAAAGCACCTGTATATGTGACGATCCAGGAGAAGGCGTGTAAATTTGCACAATTTCCCATCCATTGTTATAGTTTTCTATGGCATTCTTCAGCTGCCGAACTTTCATTGTTGTTTCTCCATATTTATCTATATCTTCCGGTAATTCACTGCTGGTATCCCAGGGAAATGATTCTACCCGGAAGTGATATTCCCGCTTTTTCCCATTGATGGTAACGGCAACTTCAGCAATTTGATTTTCTTTAAAAAAAGGAATTGGAATACAAAGTTCATTCATCATTTTTTTCCCTGTTTTTTTTATTTACTTTGAGTAATTTCCCCATATCATCAAGCGAGGCGTCTTTTAAAGATGATACTTTATATTTACCTTTAAGGATACACTGTCCCTTACCAGGCCTGCATTTATTACCATGCAACTCACAGATATCGTCTCTCAGATATGAGCAACTCCAACTCATTGCTTGTTCTCGCTTCAATGATCAATTTTTAATGACTAATGATCGTTCTATGGAGACCGGAGACCAGAAACCGGAGTCCTGAGATATTAACAGCTGTTCTCATGATGTTTTCCATTTCATTAAGTCCTCAAACTTATGAATATCTTCATCTATTATTCCCAAATTCCTTTCTGTCCCCGGTCTCCCGTCTCCATTTTATTCATAGCGTAGAGCCTCAACGGGATTGGCCGTCGCAGCTCTAATCGCCTGCGTACCCACGGTGATCCAGGCAATGAATAATGTGATAAGCCCTGCACCGATAAAATACCAAACCTGCAAATCAATTTTGTAAGCAAAGCTATCCAGCCACTGTTTGGTAATGAAATAGCTTAAGGGTAAAGAAAGGAACATAGACACTAAAACAATTTTGGTGAAATCGTTTGTCAAAAGAGTAATAATTCCAAGCTCGCTCAAGCCAAGCACTTTTCGAATACCTATCTCCTTGCGTCTTTTTTCGGCTGTGAAAGCTGCTAAGCCAAACAGACCTAAACATGATATAAGAATAGCAAGTCCGGCAAAGTATCGCGATAAGACGGCAACCCGCTTTTCCGCGACATATTGAGCCTGATAATCTTCATCGAGAAACTTGTATTCAAAAACAAATCCGGGATTATACTTCTCATAGAACCTTCTAAGTCTCTCAATGGTCTCTTTTTCTGTTCCGGCTTTAATTTTAACCATCATTTTCAAATTCTGAGAAGGTGATGCTAATACGAATAACAATGGATTTACCTTCTTATAGAGAGATTCAAAATGAAAATCTTTGGTTATACCAATAATTTGTCTGTTTTTTCCCCATAGGTTTATTACTTTACCAATAGGATCTTTGAGCCCTATAATCTTAATAGCAGTTTCATTACAGACGATATTTGAATTATCAGAACCGAAATCTTTGGAAAAAGCACGTCCTTCTTTCATTTCAATACCATGCGTTTCAATAAAGTCATAGTTTACAATCTGCATATGAAAATCGATTATATCATTCGGATTTTTTCCTTCCCAGCTAACACCTCCAGTAATATTGTGGAGACCCAAGATATTAAACGCAGTACTTGATGCATTTACTATTCCCGGAATGTTTTTTACTTCTAAAAGAAAAACATCCCGATTTTCTGCTACCCTGCCTTCCATATCAAAATAAATTACATTATCTTTATCGAAACCTAAATTTTTGTTTTGTATAAATTTAATTTGTTTGTAAACAACCAAAACAGATACAATTAAAATACTTGATAGCGCAAACTGGAATATGACTAATCCCTTTCGGGTCCACAGTTCACCTATAGAACTATTGAACTTCCCTTTCAGTACTGTTACCGGGTTAAAACCCGAGAGATATAAGGCGGGATAGCTCCCGGCAATTAATCCTGTAAACAGAGTGATACCAAGAAAAATTAAAATATGGAACGAATTAAAGTTCATGGTAATCTGCTTTCCGGTAATTCCATTAAACTGGGGCAGGAAAAATTTAACCAATATTATGGCCACAAACAGGGATAAAAAAGCCATCAGCACTGACTCTGAGAGATATTGAAAAATAAGTGATGTTTGGCTGGCTCCTAATGATTTTTTCATCCCGATTTCCTTCATTCTTTTTGAAGCCCTTGCAGTGGATAAATTCATGAAATTAATACAGGCAATTACCAGGATAAAAATGGCAATGATAGAAAACAGTTTTACATACTCGATTCTACCTCCCACCTGTACTCCATTTTCATAAGTACCATATAAGTATCTGTCCGAATATGGTTTCAGAAACAAAGTTCGATTAGATTGTCCACATTTACGTTCAATCAATCGGGCAATTTTATCGTTGAATTGTTGAACGTTTGTCCCCTGCTTTAAAAGTACATAAGTAGAAGGTTGGTTGCTTCCCCAATTGCTAACTGATGGATATTTTTCTATAAGTACCTTATCAGGTAATACAAAATCAAATTGTAAGGAAGAATTGGAAGGTATACGTTTAAAAACACCAGAAACAAACAACTGTTGCTCATTTTGATAATCTATCGTTTTACCTATGACATTTGTAGTTGAATTGAATAATTTAATTGCCACTTCTTCTGAAATAACAATAGAGTTTTTGTCTGTAAGTATGTAGTTTGCATCTCCCTCAATAAGTTTATATGAAAAAATGTTAAAAAAATCCTTACTTACAAATAAACAATTTGCCTTGATCTTTTTATCTTTATATGAAAGATTTGGCTTTCCCTGCAAATGGACTTCAAAAACACTTGCAGCATATTCAACTTCAGACATTTCTTCAGCCAGGGTTTCTGCTAAAGGACCTGGTGTAACATCTAATGTTACAATTTCTTTAGTCGTTTTTACATTCTGCATCACCTGAAAAAGCTGACTATCTTTTTCGTGAAACTCGTCAAAATTCAATTCATCATTTACCCACAGATAGATCAATAAAGCACAGGCCAATCCGGTGGAAAGGCCAATCAGATTGATCAAAAACGAACTTTTGTTCCTTTTAAAGTTTCTGAAAATAATAAGTAAGTTGTGTTTTAACATAATGTTGCTCCTTTTTAATGATCAAGGACCAATGATCAATGATCTGGTGTCAGGATCAAGATTTACCGGATTCATGGAAACCAAGGTAAAAAAACAGGCAATCGATAATCGGTAATTGGTGACAGTAGAATGTAGAATGTAGTGAACCATTAACTATTAACCTTTATTCATTGTTCATTGTTAATTGATCATTGCTCATTATTACTCATACCTCAAACTCTCCACCGGATTGGCCAGCGCTGTCCGAATCACCTGCCAGCTCACGGTCAATAATGCAATCACCAACGCCACCACGCCAGCCAGTAAAAACAGCCAAACACTTAGATCAATCCGATAAGCAAAATTCTGCAGCCATTTGTTTACACCATACCAGGCCAGGGGCCAGGCGATAAAGTTTGCCAAAAGAACCAATTTGGTAAAATCCTTTCCCAATAAATAGAGAAGCGCAGGAAAGGTAGCACCAAATACTTTACGTATGCCTATTTCTTTGGTTCTTTGCAGAGTAGAGTAGGAGGCAAGTCCGAACAATCCCAAGCAGGAGATTATTATCATCAATACAGTCAAGTAGGTCGATAGTATGCTCGTTAGCTTTTCAATTTGATATTGTTTCTCGATTTTTGCATCAAAAAATTCATAATGAAAGGGATCATCAGGTACATATTTTTTTATGGTGTTTTTAATCAGCGCCAAAGTTTCGTCAATTGGTTGCGTATTTATTCTAATCAATAAATAATTTGCCCTTTCACTTAACATCATCACGACTGGATACATTGGTTGATGAAGTGATCCTGCATGAAAATCTTTGACCACCCCGATGATATGGCCTGTGCGTTGAAAACTACCCTGATTTATGGTGATTTCCTTACCGATGGGATCAGCGAATTCCATTTGCTGAATGCCCGTTTCATTAACGACAAAGGCATCCGACTTGTCTGTTTCGAATTCTTTTGAAAAAAATCGCCCTTGTGTTATTTTCATTTTCAAGGTTGCCAGGAAATCATAGTCAACCCAATTAAAACCTGCCTCCACAACTCTATCAGTAACTTTCTCCGGCCATTCGATAGGACCTGATCCGGTACCTTGCAAACTTATTATTTCATTTCCTGATATGGTCACTCTTTGAATAGCCGCGTGTTGCAATAAGGCTTTTTTCACAATAGAGGCTTCCTGAGATAAAGCACCTCTGGTTTGAACCATAAGCACACGGTCTTTTGTGTAGCCGAGATCTTTTGATTGAATAAAACCGAGTTGCTGGCGAATCCCAAATAAACTAATAATGAAAAAGATAGACAGCGTGAATTGAACGGTAACTAGAGTTTTTCTTAAAATGATATATTGTCCACCTGTTCCAATGCTGGATGCGCTTGAAAGCAATCGAACTGGTTGTAAATTTGAAAAATGAATTGCGAATCCAGTTAAGAAAAGAATGAAATCTGCTGAAAGATAAATTTTCAATGGTCTGCCCAGTACATTATTTAAATAGGGCGAAACCAGTTCAATTAAAAAGATGGTGATAATCATGGATATAAATGCGATCAGAATAGCCTCCACCAGAAACTGAAGCATGATAGAAGACCGTGACGAACCAATGGTTTTTCTCATACCAATTTCCTTTGTCCGCCTTTGAGAACAGGCTGTCGTCAAGTTAATGAAGTTTATACAAGCAACAATCAGAATAACGATGCCCATAGCGATAAATATGTAAACATACAAAATCAGCCCACCACCTTCGAGATTATAAAGGTGAGACTTTGTGAACGGAAACATAAACAACACATTTTTCCAGGTTGGATTGTGCTGATTCATGATTCCATAAATTTTATTATTTACCTGATCTATGGAACTATTTGGGGAAAGCATGGCATAAGTTGTAGTAGATTTCAAGTTCCACTGGTTCATCCAATCTGGGGAGCTTTTAAAAGGCATTAGAAAATTGAACTGCATATGACTGTTTTGTGGAATATCTTTTAAAATGCCGGTTACATTGAGAGTTTGGTTATCATTTAGTTTTACTGTTTCTCCGATTGGATTTATTTTTCCAAATAATTTGTGGGCCAAGTTCTCAGTCAATACAACTGATCCTGGACTATTTAAAACGATATTTTTATCACCCTGAAGCAGAGGAAACGAGAACATATTGAAAAAGTCATTGTCAACAAAACTTCCAATAACAAAAAATCCCTTGTCTTCACGGGATAGTTTCCATTGCATTTCCGAATAACTGGTGGTGTGAGTAATCTCAGGTACGACTTCACGAAGATGATTGGCAAGTGGGCCAGGTTGATAAATACCAAAAAAATCCCTGTTTTCATTTGTAAAAACAACACGATAAAGGCGGTCTGCATTTTTATGAAATTTATCGTAACTCGATTCGTATCGTATCCAAGAATAAATGAGAATTACACAAAAAAGTCCAAATACGAGGCCAGAAATATTAATTAGTGAAAGTGATTTATATTTTTGTAAATGCCGAAAGGCTGTTTTTAAATAGTTTTTAATCATAGTATCTCCTTAACTAAAGGAAAACGACTGCCTCGCGCAGGGATGCAGTCGGAGACCTTTCTACTCATATCTGAGTGCCTCCACCGGATTCGCCGTTGCCGCCCGAATCGCCTGCCAGCTCACGGTCAACAACGCGATTAACAAAGCAGCCAAACCTGCCAGTAAAAACGGCCAGATCGTTAAATCAATCCGATAGGCAAAATTCTGCAGCCATTTGTTCATTGCATACCAAGCGACAGGCCAGGCGATGAAATTAGCAAAAATGACCAGTATAATAAATTCTTTTGACAATAGTATGACGACGTTCTGTACTGTTGCGCCCATTACCTTGCGGATTCCAATCTCTTTTGTTTTCCGTTCAGCAGAAAATAAAATCAAACCATACAGACCAAGACAGGCAATAAAAATGGCCAGGAAAGTAAAATATTGAAACAGTGTGCCCATCCGCTCTTCAGCCTGGTATAGGGTATTCAGGTTATCGTCAAGGAAATAATAATTAAAGGGAACATCTGAGAACCGAACACGCCAAGTTTTTTGAATTTCTCCGAGACATTTTATCATAGTGCCGGGTTGGCATCGGATTGTTAATAATCGGTATCGCCCACTTTCTTGGGCTTTGGGGGGAAATTGGAGTATCATGGGTTCGATTTTATTATGAAATGAACTAAAATGAAAATCTTTTACCACACCTACAATTTTCCCTTTTTTACCCCATAATTCAATTTCTTTACCGAGAGGTGAATCGAAACCAATCTCTTTGACAACGCTTTCATTGACGACATAGGCATCTGTCCTATCGGTAGAAAAATCTTCAGAAAAAAATCGACCTTGCTGTAGATTAACCTGATAGGTCGCTGCAAGATCATAATCAACATGTAAAATCCAAAAATGGCTTTCTTGATTCTCGTTTTTCATTTGCCAATTAACGCTGGTTGTCCGGGTCATTGAATGATCGCTGACTGGTTCCGAACGCGTTAATGAAATGATATCCGGATTCATCAACAGTTCATTTTTAAATGAGTCGTAATTGCTACTGATATCAGCCTTCAATTTTACACAGATTAGATTTTCCTCATTATATCCCAAACGGCTGTTCTGGAAAAATACCAATTGCCGATAAACAACCAAGGTACTGATGATCAAGATAATGGACAGCGAAAATTGAAATATGACTAATAATTTTTTTACGCTGCTGTTTTTAAATCCTGTATTCAATTTGCTTCTCAGCAACCGAACGGGTTGAAATGAAGATAAAAACAGGGCGGGATAAAAACCGGACAACATTGATAAAAATATGGTGATAAGAATGATACCTATCAGAAACTGTGTGCTCTGAAACGGAATCGTCAATATTTTACCTGCCAGTTGATTAAAAACCGGTAAAGTCCACTGAACGATAAACAGAGCAAAGAACAAAGCGATAATTGTTAGAATACCGGTTTCATAAAAAAATTGTTGAATAATGTGTCTGCGGTCAGCACCAAACACTTTTTTTATCCCGATTTCCTTATCGCGTTTTAATGAAAGCGCTGTTGAAAGATTTGTATAATTGATGCTTGCAATAAGTACAATAATGATCGCTACCATACCAAAGATATAAATATATTTGATGTCGCCGGTTGACGATAAAAATTTGATGCTGTTTCCATGCAGGTGTATTTTTGTAAGTGGCAAAAGTGAGTAATAAAGATGCTGTAAATCAGCTCCGGGTCTGTTTCGTTTTTCACATTTTGTGATCTGCTGGGCAAGCATTTTTAGATCACATTTTTCAATATAGGCATAAGTACGAAGCGACTGGTCATCCCAGTGATTCCAGTTGATTCCCAATTGTTCCATAAAATGTATCGGAATATAAATCTGACTTTGAATGTGTGAATTGTGCGGCAAATTCTCTAAAACAGCGGTTACTTTAAGCGGTATTTCATGTCCAAATAAAAACATGTCCAATGTTTGACCTACAGGATTATCATTACCAAAATACCTTTGAGCAGTTGTTTCAGTGAGTATGATTGAGTTTGGATCTTTTAAGGCTGTTTCAGGGTTTCCAGCTTTTAAATCAAATGAAAAGATATTAAAAAACTGATCGTCGATCAGGCACCAGGTTTCTTCAAAGCTTTTTGCTTTGTATTGAAGTGTAATGGGCTCAATTTCTGAAAAATCAACGAAACAGGTTGTATTAATGACCTGGGGCAATTCCTTTTTAATCACCGGTCCAAGCATCTTTGATGACACAGCAGTTAAATTTTGTGAATCTCCCCTCAGTACCAGAACAATGTTATCTGATTTTTTATGGAATTGATCGTAGCTTAATTCATCCTGAATCCAGATCATGATAAGGATTACACAGGCCATTCCAACGGCTAACCCCACCACATTAATAATAGAAATCTTTTTGTAACGATTGAGATTTCTAATAGCGATTTTAAAATAGTTCTTAAACATAATGCTTTCCTTTAAAGATGAATCGTCAAAGTTGAGACGTAAAACGAGAATACTTTTGACATTTGACGTCTCACGTTTCACTTTAGTTATTCATATCTCAAACTATCCATCCCGATAAAAAGAATCGGGATTTCGGCTCTCTTATTATTAAAATCATTCATAACGAAGAGCCTCAACAGGATTGGCAGTGGCTGCCCTAATTGCCTGCCAGCTAACCGTAACGAGCGCAATCAGCAAGGCAAATCCGCCTGACACGATAAACATCCACCCCTCAATGTTAATTCTGTATGCAAAATCTTGTAACCATTTGTTCATAAAGTAATAGGCCACAGGCCAGGCAATAACATTTGATACAATAACCAGAATTAAAAAATCCTTTGAAAGAATGAATACAACATTCGAAATCGAAGCGCCCAATACTTTACGGATGCCAATTTCTTTGGTACGTTGTGCAGCCATAAAGGACGACAGGGCTAACAAACCCAAACAGGCAATGATAATAGCCAGCAGGGCAAACGTGCTGAAAATCCGCCCCATTCTTTGTACATCGTCATACATCATCGCAAATCGTTCATCCAGGAAGGAATACCTGATTTTTTGGTGAGGAGCAAATGTTTTCCAAACATCCGTTATCGAAGCAATAGTGTGGGACATATTTTTTGTCTGAACTTTTACAGAAACAATATTAGGACTTTTTCCGATCGTCAGACACACTCCGCCGATATTTTCCTTCAGCGATTCAAAATGAAAATCTTCGACAACTCCAATAATATGCCAACATGCAAAAGAGGTACAGATTGTTTTATCCAAAGGATTTTCCAGGTTTAATTGTCTTGCCATTGTTTCATTGATGATGCAGCCCTCAGAGTCGCTTGCAATTTTCGAAGAAAAATCTCTTCCCTTTACAACATTCATGTTCATTGTATTGATGTAGTCGTGATCAACACTCCATAACTGAGCCGAATAAGCATCATCCATTATTTGTTTCCCTTCGTTCCAGAAACAACAACTGTTTCTTTTCATTTCTGAAACAGGCAAATAATCACTGACCGTTACATTCATTACATCAGGCAATTTCTGCAGTTCATTTTTAAAAGAAGTCACCTGATTGCCCAAAGATTTAGTTCCCTGAATAAGCAGTACATGGTCTTTGTTAAATCCTAAATTTTTATTGAGAATGTACTCGACCTGATTATATATAACGAGAGTACTTGCAATCAGTATGATCGAGATAGAAAACTGGAAAATTACCAGGCCGCTGCGCAGATAAGAATTTTTACTTCCCCGTTTTACATTCCCTTTAAGGACAGCTATAGGCTTAAACGTCGAAAGATAAAACGAAGGATAAAGCCCGGCTAATACTCCCGTTAACGTTGCAGCACATACCAGCATGGGCATCAGCCACCATTCATTCCACGGGAAAGCAAGTTCTTTGACAGACAGGGAATTAAAATACGGCAGTAAGAATTCAGCTATAATAACACCTAAGGAAAGAGAAAGAAAACTTAGCAGCAGTGATTCAGCCAAAAATTGACTTACAAGATTTTTACGGTTTGAGCCGAAAGTTTTCCTGAGTCCTACTTCCATGGCACGGTTGGCTGATTTAGCCGTGGAAAGATTAATAAAGTTGATGCAGGCAATAATAAGAATAAAAACCGCAACAGCACCAAAGAGCCAAACAAACCTTATATCTCCGTGATTAAACTCGTCATAAATTCCTTCTGATCTAAGGTGAATATCACTTACCGGCTGCAGTCTGTAGCTGAATTTTTTTATAAGTTCATCTGTTTCAGGACCCTCACTTTTTCCGATAATTGACTCTATATTTTTTTTTGCAATATCTATTAATTTTGTTTCGAGTAAAGCTACATCGATGCCGGGATGAAGCAAAGCATAAACGGTACTTGACTGCGAATTCCAGTTTGTTTCCTCACCCGGATAAAGTCCACCGCTTAGTGTCATCAGAAAATCATATTGAAAATGTGAATTCCGTGGTGGATCCTCCATTACTCCGCTTATTGTATAAATTCTTTTTTCATCGTTATTAAGTATGACTGTTTTACCAACGGGATTTTCGTTGGGAAAGAATTTATCGGCTTTACGTTTGGATATAACCATGGTTTTAGGTGCATCAAGTGCATGATCGAGATTACCGTAAATCATTCGTGTATTAAATATATCCAGAATACCCTGGCTGGCATATACAAAACCTTCTTCAAAAATATTATCCGGTTTATCCGTACGTCTTATTTCATTGCTTCCGGCTCCGAAATATGCGAGTCCTGTAATACGGCCGACTTTTTCTATTACGGGAAATTCGTTTTTTATAGTGCTTGCAAACGGGGCTGGAAAGCTGGATCCTTCTAAAATACTTCCATTATCATTATATCGCAATAAAACTCTGTATATTCGATCTCCGTTCTTATAATGAAGATCATAACTTAGTTCATCTCTTATGAATAGTGCAATTAATAAACACGCGGCAATACCCAAAGCAAGCCCGGCAATTTTAATTACTGAATACATCTTTTGTTTGGTAAGATTGCGCAAGGCGATTTTGAAATAGTTTTTAAACATGACTTTCTCCTTTACTCATATCTCAACGCCTCAATCCCGATAAAAAGAATCGGGATTTCATCACTCATACCTGAGTGATTCAACAGGATTTGCCAATGCCGCTTTAATTGCCTGCCAGCTAACCGTAACCAACGCAATCAATAAGGCAAGGCTACCAGAAAGAATAAATATCCACCAGCCTATATCAATTCGATAGGCAAAATTCTGAAGCCACTTATTCATTAAGTAGTATGCAACAGGCCAGGCAATCACATTTGATACAATAACCAGAATTAAAAAATTCTTTGAAAGAATGAATACAACATTCGAAATCGAAGCGCCTAATACTTTACGAACACCTATTTCTTTGGTACGCTGTAAAATCATGAATGAAGAAAGGGCGAACAATCCCAAACAGGCAATGATAATAGCCAGCAGGGCAAACGTGCTGAAAATGCGCCCCATCCGTTGCACATCTGCATACATCCTGGCAAAACTCTCATCAAGGAAGGTATAGCGGATGGGTTGGTTGGACGAGAATTCGTCCCAAACACCGGTTATGGAATGAATGGTACGGGATATATTGGAGGTATTTACTTTTACCGATACGATGTTTGGACTGTTGCCCAGAACCAAACACATTCCACCAATCTCCTGTTTCAACGATTCATAATTAAAATCTTCAACAATTCCAATAACCGTATATGTTTCCATTCCATTCATAATCCTTTTACCGATGGGATCCGTTAAACCTAATCCCTTTGCCAATGTCTGATTGATAATGGCTGCTTTGGAATCGGTGGGCATATCGATAGAAAAATTCCGACCCTTAACAATGTTCATGCCCATTGTATTAATGTAATCATGGTCAATTTGCCAAAACTGTCCGCCAACAGGGTCTAAATTTATTTTTCCTTCATTCCAAAAACCATTTCCATTACGCTTGGTCCCTGAAATTGGCAAATAGTCGCCAACGGAAACACTTTTCACATCCGCTAATTTCAAGAGTTCATTTTTTAAAGAGGTAACCTGATCGCCCATGGTATTGGCCCCATGCAACAGCAATACTTGCTCTTTATCAAATCCCAACTTTTTGTTGAGAATGTAACCGAACTGGCGATAGATGATCAACGTGCCGATTATTAAAATGATTGAAATGGTAAATTGAAAAATGACCAATGCACTGCGCATTGCGGACCTTTTGCTCCCCCCGCTCAAACTTCCCTTTAATACGTTAATGGGCTGAAAAGATGAAAGATAAAACGAAGGATAAAGTCCTGCCAGTATGCCTATGACAACGGAAGAAATGACCAACAATGGTACTAGCCACCACCATGCTGCCCAGGGAATCGCCAACGATTTAGCCGACAGCATATTAAAATAAGGCAAAAGCACTTCGGCCAAAATAATTCCCAGTATGAAAGAAAGGACGCCATAAAGCACCGAGTCAATAAGAAATTGGCCGATTAAATTCCCCTTGTTTGAACCAACCGTTTTTCGAAGCCCGACCTCTTTGGCCCGGTTCGCGGATTTGGCTGTGGAAAGGTTGATGAAGTTGATGCTGGCGATGACCAGGATAAATACTGCAATAATTCCAAACAACCAGACATAACGGATGTCTCCATGGTTTAAATCATCCACGATCCCTTCGGTATTAAGATAGATATCACTCAACGGCTGCAATTTAAAATTGTATCTCTCCAGGAGTTTATCCGCATCTTTAAACCCGGCCTTACGTGCCTGTATAATTATATATTTTTTAGTGATATCTTTAAGTTTTTCTTCAAACAATGTGGCATTTGTTCCAGGACGTAACTTAACATAGGTGTGATA
>SMTZ1_10005341_pt1 | contig 12911 bp, 15 predicted proteins | sample DeeMarSWOR136_30_FD_25667 | JGI IMG/M metagenome (IMG submission 25667) | reverse complement strand
AGATTTATTCCAGAATTTGTTAAATGATTTCTTAACTTTTAGAACAAGTGAAACATAATCTTTATCCATTTTTGATAAGAATCTTAGATTATCATACCAGAGAGCATTGATTTCAACAGCTTTTCCATTTCTAGGAGTTATAGGTTGTCCTTTGCCAAAACAATCAGCATCCATCCAAGTTGCTTGGGCAGGACTTATGATCAAGCCATCTTTATCCATTTTAATTGTTTGTTTTTTGCCATACTTTTCATAAGATGTTCCATTTTTGTATGAACCTATTATTCTTCTTAAAACAGGCAGCATATCGTTGACAAATTCAAAATCATTGGTGTATTTCAAGTATGATTTTACTGCTTGAATAAACCACATTGAAGCGTCAACAGAATTGTAAACAATATTGTTTTTCTGTATTCTGTTAGGGATTAAACCATTTTTTTCAAATCTTGCAAATCTTTTGAAAATTTCCCTTGCTTCTTCAAATCTTCCATTAACAAGAAGAATTCCTGGTAATGAAATGAATGTATCTCTGCCCCACTCTTCCATAAACCAATCACGACTTGCAGCCCATATCTGGACATCACCATCTATATTTTTGACAAACGTGTTTGTAGCAGATTTGAAAGTCTCAAGAATAGGATAATCCTTCCAAACAAATTCATCAGTTTTAAGTCTTGTTTCCTGATTAGCTGCCATTAATACAATATTGAAAAACTGAGAATAAAATAATAAGCATTTAAAGATTTGATTTCTATTGAAAATTAGAATTAGTGATATATATGTCCAGCTTGCAGAGATTTGCATACAACATAGGCAAGAGATTTGATCATAAAAAATTGACTGTAATGATAGACCATAATTTTGAAGAAATATCAAATCCTTCAGGATGGACAACATTGTCTTATTCTGTACATACTGAAATGCCCGGTGAGCATTTGTATCTATATCTAGGACTTCCTAAAGAAATTTCAGAAAAAGAAAAGAAAATTAGAATAGCACACGAGTTTGGTGAAATTGCTTTTAGAAAAAAACATCTTAATGTCTCTAGAATATTGCATCTTTTAGGTTCAAAGTCTCTTATTGGAAAAATTCCAAAACTCATAAATGACTCATTAGCAGATATGGAAGCTAGAAAAAGAGGATTTACTATTCCTTATTTGTATCATCTAATCAAACAAAAGTAAAAACATTTATATTGAGCCTTTACAATTTGTAATGTATGAAAATTACGCTAAGTGTGATTAAAGCTGACATAGGAGGATATGTTGGTCATTCTTCAAGTCATCCAGCAATTCTAGAGTTAGCAAGAAACACACTTCAAGAAGAAAAAAGCAAAGGTTTTCTAAAGGATTTTCATGTAACAGCCTGTGGAGATGATTTACAATTAATAATGACCCATGAACATGGTGTTGATAATAAAGACATACATGGTATGGCTTGGAATGTTTTTAAAAAATGCACAGAAAAAGCAAAAGAATTGAAATTATATGGAGCTGGTCAGGATTTATTAAAAGAAACTTTTTCAGGAAATCTTAAGGGAATGGGACCAGGTGTTGCTGAATTAGAATTTGAAGAAAGAGCCTCAGAACCAGTTATTATTTTTATGGCAGATAAAACAGAACCAGGAGCATGGAACATTCCTCTGTATAAAATGTTCGCTGATCCATTTTCAACAGCAGGTCTTGTTATTGATCCAGAATTGCATGGAGGATTTACATTTGAAGTTCATGATGTTATAGAAAATAAGAAGATTGAATTAGTTTGTCCAAAAGAAATTTATGATTTGCTAGCTTTTATCGGTCAACCAGGAAGATATGTAATAAAGCATGTTTACAGAAACTCTGATAAATTATATGCAGCTTCTACATCAACAAGTAGATTAAATTTGATTGCAGGTAGATACGTGGGAAAGGACGATCCTGTTATGATTATAAGAGCTCAACATGGATTACCAGCTGTTGGCGAAGTATTAGAAGCATTTTCACATCCATGGATTGTTGCAGGATGGATGAGAGGAAGTCATCACGGTCCTCTAATGCCTGTGTCTGTTGAAGATGCCACGCCTTCGAGATTTGACGGTCCTCCAAGAGTTATGGCTTTGGGTTTTCAATTAGCTAATGGAATGTTAATTGGACCTAGGGATATGCTTGCTGATAAATCATTCGATAGAACTAGGCAGAAAGCAAATGAATTAGCAGATTTTCTAAGAGCTCAAGGACCCTTTGAACCTCATAGATTAGGAGCAGATGAGATGGAATATACAACCCTACCTTCAATAAAGAAAAAATTAAAGAAGAGGTTTAAAGATATATAGTATATGAAATTAAACCCTCCTATATTAATAATCAACTTAAAAGAATATGAAGAAGTTCTTGGCGACAGACCTTTGGATTTTGCTATAGCAGCTAAAAAACTTTCTGAAAAACATGATGTTACTATTTTGATTGCTCCTCCTGCTCCATTAATTGATAATATTGCTAAAATCACTTTAACAATCTCACAACATATTGATCCATATGAGCCAGGAGCACATACAGGAGCTCTTCTTGCAAAAGAAGTAAAAGAATTAGGAGGAATAGGCTCATTGATAAACCATTCTGAAAAAAGAATTCCTCATGAAGATATTAAGAGATGTGTTGGGTTATGTAAAAAATATGATTTAGTATCTGTTGTTTGTGCTAAGGATAATGAAGAGGTTAAAGAATTAGCAAAACTCAAACCAGATTTTATTGCTATTGAACCTCCTGAATTGATAGGAGGAAATATTTCTGTTTCAACTGCTAAACCTGAAATAATAAAAAGGTCTGTTAATGATGTTGAAGAAATTTCTCCACATACAAAAGTTTTATGTGGAGCAGGTATTAAAAAAAGAGAAGATGTTAAAAGGGCAATTGTATTGGGAACATCAGGAGTTATTTTAGCATCAGGAGTTGTTAAAGCAGAAAATATAGAAGAAGCAATAGAAGAATTAATAACGGGAATGTTATGAAAGTTAATATTAAAAATTTTAAAGGAAAAACTTCAAGGATAAGAGTTAAAGATGCGATTAAAGATGGAAAGAATATTTACAAGAATATTAAAGGCTTTGAGAATGAGATTAATGAAGTACTGATAGACTTGCCTTCTAAAAAGAGTGGATTAAAAAAACTTCTGGTTTCTATGAATTTTCTTTATCCTGGAAAAGTTAACAAAGAATTCAAGATGACTAGAGGTCATAAGCATAATGCTGACGAAGTTTATTTGGTACTGGAAGGTAGGGGTATTATAGTTTTTGGTAATAAAAAAGTTAATATTAAAAAAGGAGATGTTATAACAATACCTGCTAACAAATATCACAGAACTATTAATAATGGAAAAAAGAAATTAGTATTCCTTACTATATTTGGAAAGCATAGACAAAGTCATTTGAAGGAATATTAAATCATTCTGCTATACCTATTAAAGGACGAGGATAGGAATATACTTCTTCATAAGGAAGTTCTATTTTATTAATCTCATCCAAATCATCCAAATCGTTCATTTTTATCATTCTATTTGAAAGTGTATAGAGAGTATCATCCATGTACAAAGATCGTCTTATTGTAGACTGATAGTCATAATAATAATCAGTTTCGTTTGTTTCATTTCTATGGGTTACCTTTCCTTTTAATATAAAACCATTATCCAAATCAAGATTAAATACATAAGCTCCCTGCCAGGCATGCCATTTTCCACCTTCTGTAACACTAACTGGTATGACTAAAAGATTCTTTGATTTGCTAAACATGAATGCCTTATGATCGTAGAGAGCTTCTGAATATGTTCCGCTCTCACCTATTATATATTTTGAAATTTCTTTTGGGTTTGATACATCAGTAATATCAAATAAAGATAATTTCATTCCTAACATCCTTCCTTCTTCTGTTGCATCCCTTCCTACTCCAATTATATGAGTTTCATCATAAGGATGCAGATAATCTGAAACTCCTGGTATTTTTAGAAAACCAAGAACCTGAGGATTAACAGGATTCGATAAATCTATTACAAATAATGGATCAATCTGCCTGAAGGTTACCAAATATCCTTTGTTTCCCATAAATCTAACTGAATAAATTCTTTCACCATGAGCAAGGTCTTCTAATCTTCCAATTATGTTAAGATTACCATCAAGAACGTAAACATGATTTAATGTTTCTGCTCTCCAGTTTCCTGTTGTAGTAGCTATTCTGAAATTTCCATTATATTCATCCATTGAAAATTGATTTAAAATGTGTCCCGGAACTTCTCCATTAGTCTTGTATTCTATTTTTTCTTTGTCAACAGAAATCTTATGAATTACAGTTTTTTCCATCTCTTTAGCGATATCTGTTTGTACTTTCTCCATCTTCTCTTCTGCAGTTTTCATAACATTGGCTGCCTCTTCCGGATTCAGAGATCCTAAATAATCTTGGAATATTTCTCCTATTTGCTGCATTTTTTCATTTTCGCTTATATTTGAATTTCTTATTTCATTTATTTTTATTTGCTTATCCAATGGAACAACAGGTATAATTACTTCATCGATTATTCTGTCATAAAAATCAGATTGTTTGAGTCTTTTGGTGTAAACAACATATATGTTGTAAGGTGAAACATACATGTTCTGAGTATATCCCATCAGGAATGTTTTGCTAGAAAACTCTTCATTATCATTTTGTGTATTTATTGCCAAAATGTTTGTAAAGATATAGGAATAATCAGGAAAGTCAAAATAATAGATTTCTGATGCTGCTATTGTTTTTAACTCATTGTTAGATTCTATCACAGGTAGAGGTATTGGTCTTACTCCACCATAATATATAGGTTGATTAACTATAACGTATGCATAATCTCCTATCATTCTCGAATCATAATAACTACCATTCAAAGAAACATCTCTTTTTATAACAGGATTTGATCTATCCGAAACATCATAAACTTCTATAAATGTTTTTGAATAACCATAGTCATTACCAAAAACAACTAGCTTATCTTTGTTTATGAATATTTCTTGTGGTGTTCCATTTAATTCTATTTCAGATAAAATCTTTGCTTGGTCTGCTGGATATGCATCAACTATAACAATTTTTCCTCCAGAAACAACGTATATGTATTTACCATCGTTTTTCACAATATCTGCTTCATCAACTCCTACCACCTGGATATTTGTTGCTGAATAATCTTCAGAGGTTTCAGTTGTAGTTTTTTGAGCAGCTTCTTCACCGCCTGTAACTGCTGTTTCCATTAATGGAGCAGTAGCAGCTCTAGCTATACTAGTTCCAAAAACTCCATATCCATAAGAGTATGTTTCCATATTAGTTTTTACAAAATCCTCCAATTCTTCATAAGAAGAAAATTTCTTTAATTCCTCTTTTGAAATTTCAGTTTCAGGAAAAAAGATAAGAGCAGCACTAATAAAAGCGACCAAAACTATTAAAATTCCTATTGGTAAAATTTTCATATAGAAATCTTAATCAAACTTCTTTAAATATGTTTGAGTTTTCATTAGGTTTTTACCTATCATTTCTTGAATCTTTCCAAAGCTAAGTTATGAGCTTCAATGTATTTTTTAACCATGATCTTCCAATCTGATAATGAAGCAAGATCTTTTGCTTCAGCTTTCTTAGGAATTCTAACCTTTCTACTCATTGTTACAACGTTCCAAAGCGAATCAGAAAGATCATTAACTATTTCTTCATAACTTTTACCTTCTCTTTCTAATACCATTATTCCAGAATTATCTTTCAATTGAGGTTTAATAAAAATTCCAAAACCAGCTAAATCAGATGTTATAGCTAGAACCCCATTAGCTGCTGCATCCAAGGGAGTATAGCCCCATGGTTCATAATATGATGGGAAAACACCTAAATGAGTTCCTTGAACAGCTTGTTCATAATTCAATCCCAACATCCTATCAGTAGTTGAAAGATAAGAAGGATAAAAAATTACTTTTACTTTATCTGTTTTTCTGTTCAAAAGATTATTTCTTTTAAAACCTTCGATTATAGAATCCCCTTCGTAGTCAATATTAAAAGCACAAAAAGGAGGATTTCCTTTTTTCTTAAATGCTATCATTTTCTTTTTACACTCTTGTAAGAATTCTTTCCTGAATATAGTACTCATTTTCGGCATCTTTCCCTTAACTAGTGATGCGATTGTCATTTCTTCTATCCAGGGTAACTCATCCTTTAACTCTTCTTCCATATCTTCATATAGTCTTATACTCTCTAAAATCTCAACATTTGCTCCTGAATTTCCTTTAGGAATAAAAAAGAAAACAAAAATATTTTTTCTAATATTTTCTTTTTTCATTCTTTCGTTTAACACTCCCAAAGCGTCGATGAAAATGTCAAATCCTTTGTTTCTGAATTCATATCTTCCAGATGTGAAGAAAATCATACAGTCCCATAGTTCTGATTCGTAATAAGGACCGAAGTATGCATTCAAGAAATCTTTAATTTTTTTCTTATACTTTCTATGGAACAATACGAGCTCTTCCATTGTTGGAAACTTTGATGTATCCAAACCATTAGGCAATATGATATCAGGTTTTCTACCCAGAATGTATTCAGCTTCTTTACCAGTTATTTCAGAAACAGTTGTAAAAATATTACAATTTTCAGCACATGCTTTTTCAAGTAAATGTTTTGCTTGAACACCATACTTATGAGCTCTCTTTGGTTCTAATGGTTTTCCATTATTTACTTCTGAATATAAATCCTCCCCATTACCAGCTATTGTCCTACCAAGAACAGTTGCATGTGTGGTAAAAACAGTTGGAACTTTATCTTTTAAGTATAATAAACCAGCCCCAGACAGCCACTCATGAAACTGGCAAACAATTCTTTTATTTTGCAATTTAGGAATTAATTTTTCTAAAAACATACCAACTGCTGTTGACCATATAACTGGCTCATCAAAGTCATAACCTGCATTCCAAGAATCAACCTTATAATCTTCCCACAACCTTTCTTTTATTTCTTTTGACTTTTCCATTAAATCAGAATAATCAATAAGAATTACATTTGGTTTACTTGGAATTAACCACTTACCATAATAACATTTTATTCCATTTTTTTCTAATTCAGAAAACACATCTTTCATAAAATCTGGTGGACTTAGTTTCATTGTTTCTAGAACTGCTTTTTCCTTAAAATAAGGACCTATTGCAAAGTAATTATTTTTATAGTATTCAGTCATTCTAGATGCTTTTGATTTTAAAACAGCATAAATTCCACCAACTTTGTTGCAAACTTCGAATGCTACTTCAAATAGAATATCTGCATGAGATTCCATGAAATAAAATAGATTTGGGTAGTATATAAATTATTTTAATCTTCTTTCTATGTCTTGAAGAATGTTCATGAAATTGATAAAAGCATCATAGGGAGAATTATAAGGATTAAAATATTTGTGAACATCACCATCAGCCCACCATTTTGTGCACATATAATAAAAATGATCTGAAGTTTGTAAAAGTCTCCAAATATGTAAAAGTTCAGAGTTTTTCTTAACTGTTTTTTCAAGTTTGGCCATTCGCTCAAATGCTAATCTCTGCATATCATTTTCTAACCAGGCAGATGTATCTCTCTGAATATCTGCCCAAGAGATTATATGTGGAACATCGATTATACCAACAGGTTTATATGATTTAACAATTTCAGAAGGTGTTTTAAAATCAAGATTATTATATTTTAATATTTCATGCGGAAGGACTTTCAGAAACTCGAATATCCCAGTATCTTCCCATTGATGCTCCCCAAATGTTTCATAATCTATAAATATATTAATGCAATTACCCTCGCAAGCAGATGCCCATGAAGCGTATTTGTCGGCAGTTAATGGATATTCTTCCCACCATCTTGCAGAAAACCTAAATCCAATATCATCGCTTAATTTATAATTTCTTAGAAGAGCAACTAACTTATTACAATCTTTAGGAGTGTATAAATAATTAGGGGACCTCCAACCCAGAATGCTTTCGTGCCCTTCTGTTATTATTCCTTTATAGCCTAGGTCTTCTATTATTTTTGCTATCCCATTTGAATACATTGCTTCTGTATTTCTGAAAACTTGAGGTCTTTGATTGAAAAGATCATTAACCAAGTCTTTATGGAGTTTTATTTGTTTTTTAAATTCTTCAACAGAAAATAAAGCAGCTAATGAATGATAATAGGTCTCACTCAAAAACTCTACACAATTCGTTTTTGATAATTCTATAAACGATTCTAAAACTTCTGGTGCAAAACTTTTGCATTGTTCTATGAAAACTCCTGTTAAACTAAATGCAATTTTAAACTTTTTTCCAAATTGATCTATCAAATTCAAAAGAACTTTGTTTGTCGGAAGATAACATTTTCTTGAAATCCTTTCAAAATATTTCCTATTTCTTTCATTATCAAAATAAGGAGCATTTTTAGTGAAAACAGTAAACTTGTTTAATCTTATAGGTTGGTGAATCTGAAAATAAAAGCATACAGATGCCATTACAATCCCCTGTATACTGCTATAGTTTGTTCAGCTACTCTATCCCAGCCGAAATCCTTTAATTCTCTAAAGGAATTTCTTCTCATACACTCTCCTAACACAGGATAATCTAGCATACATATTATCTTATTTGCTATTTCATGAGTATCCCAATAATCTACTTTGAAACAATGCATAATTTTTTCTGCTACTCCAGAATTCTTAGAAACAATGACAGGAGTTCCCGAGGCAATAGCTTCTAAAGCTGTAATTCCAAATGGCTCTGCTACAGATGGCATAACATAGATATCAGCCATTGCATAAGCATAGAGAAGTTCTTCTTCTGTTAAATATCCTGTAAAAACAACATTATCCATAATATTCAAACCAATTGCTATTCTAATTAATTCTGGCAATTGATCTCCCTCTCCGGCAATTACAAATAAAACATCTTTTCTTTTTTCCAAAACCTTTGCAGCAGTATGTAGGAAAAAATATGGTCCTTTTTGATTTGTTAGTCTTCCTAAAAATAGAACAATATTTTTATGTTCTTTTCTAGTAAGTCCGAAAAATCTTGTATAGTCTATACCATTGTATATGACTTTAATCTTTCTCCCATCACCTCCATATCTTTCTATTAATTGTTTTTTCATATGATTGCTAACTGTTATAACCATATCAGCTTCTTCAAGTCCCCTTTTCTCTATATCAATAATATGTTTCAAAGGATAGATGTTAGCTGTTCTATCGTATTCTGTTGAATGAACAGTAAATACAAAAGGTTTACCAGTTATATTTTTCAATTGCATACCTGCAACAGCTGTTATCCAATCATGGCAATGAATCAAATCAAACTTTCTTTTTAAAGCTAGCTCAACACATTTTCTGTTAAATGCTTTAACTTCTTCAAAGAAATTCCAACCATAACCTTCTTCAAATATTTTTGAGTTTGACGTGTTATAAGGCATGATAGAACTACCAACTTCTACGACCTCTACATTCTCTATATTATGTTTAACATTTTTAGACCTTTTTGGAATAAACAAAAGGACGTTAACACCTTTCTTACCTAGATTTTTAACAAGTTCATAACAATGAGTTCCAAGACCGCCAGTCTTGGCTGGAGGAAATTCCCATCCTAAAACTAGTACTTGCATTAAATCATCTTTTTATCTCAAATTCACCAAACTTTAGATGAATTTCATCTAAATTTAAAACCATTACTATAATGGGTAAACTTTATATTAAAGTTTGTTATAAAGAAATATATAAAGGAGGGGTTTGATGGCAAAGGATGTTTCAGATGGTCAGGCTTTTTGGTTTTGTACAGAATCAGGGTCAACAGGATTTGCTGCACATGATCTAAAAGAATTAAAAGAAGGATTCAGAAAAGCTTCTATGAAATCTATAAAGTTTCATTTTAGAGAAGATAAAAACGATTTTGAAGCATGGTTAAGAAATATTATGGAAGAGCATGAAATAGCAGATAATTTTGTAAGGATTAAAGAAGATTTTTCAAAGGGGTCTTTGAAAGGTGTTGCTTTAAGAAAGACGCTAGTAAAGTCTTTAAAATAATGATTTAACAGCTTGAACTGCAGTGAAACTATCTCCCAGCCCTGTTAAAATTTTGGGGCTTGGATTTAATTTTGTTTTTACTAGACATAGATTATATTTTCCTATTTTTTTCTTAAATGACCTGACAATAGACTTTATACCTGTATTTGCTGAAGCAATAAAACAAGCACTTGTTAAAGCATTGACCTCTTTTTCAATTCCATACTTAGAAATTGAAAAAGCGAATCTGGAAGTATGAACGCATATTCTTTTTAGCTTGTATTCTTTTATAGCATTTAGACTTGATTCTATTAAATCTTCTTTATTTTCTGATTTTGATTTAAAATAGATTTTACATTCTTTTTCATCCAATCCAAAAGAATCGCAACAATCATACTCTGAAAATTTTTTCATAGCATATCTCATTGAATCTTCACAACCAGTTCCAAATTCTAAATGAACCTTTGGCCTTTTTTCCTTTAATTTTTCTATAATAATATCTGTTCTTTTTTTATATTTCGGTAAAAGTAAGTGAGCATAAGCTAGAATTAATACATCTGTGAATTTTGAATTACAGGCGAATCTTAAAAAATCATAATCAAAAATCCCTTTTCTTGATACTGGATCCCATGAAAAAATATGCCTATCATTTTTAAATTCAAAAATTATATGCTCATATTCTGGGTCCTTTCTTATTGCCTTTTTAGGGATAGTAAATTTGTTTTTGCATGCAACTCTAAAATTTGGAGATGCTTCCATTAGATTTTTTGGTCTAATAGGATATGATACTAAAGGATTCAACCCCAGAAAGAACAATGTTCTTCCCATATTGTTTCCGTTTCCACCTATTCTCATTTCTCTTTTTGGAAAAATAGAGGTTAATTCATTGTAAACTTTTTTAGAAATCAAAAATTCTTTACCACCTTTTTTAATAGTATCATTAAGAGTATAGATTACCTCATCCATAGATTTTAATTTCATTTGGCTCGGTCTAGTTTTTTTAGAATTTTTTATCCATTTCAAGATTTCTTCATTAACTTTAATAACAGAATCCCAGTGTGAGTAAAGACCTGTAGCAACTCTAATTTTAGGTAATGTTAGATTCATATTAATAGAATATATTTAAATATATTTAATCTATAAGTGAATTAAATGAAGTTAATATGCTCTAGCTGCGGAGAAAATGTTGTGGGACAGGAAAGTTTTGTTAAGTTTTTATGTCCCTTTTGTGGAGAAGGAATTATTATTAGATGTAGAAAATGTAAGAAGCTATCAAATTCTTATAAATGTTCCATATGTAATTTTGAGGGTCCTTAATGGGAGATGTTGCAGTTACATTAAAAATAATGCCAGAATCACCAGATATTGATTTAGAAAAAATAAAAGGTGAAATTTCTAAAAAAATAGAAATTAAAGATTCAAAAGTAGAATCAATAGCATTTGGTTTAAAGGCACTAAAAGTTCTTGTTGTAATTCCAGACAAAGGAGTAGATGAACTAAAGGAAGATTTAAAAAATATAGATGGAATTTCTGAGGTAGATGTAGAGTCTGTAACATTAATTTAATCACCTATGGGTAGTTATTTAAATCTTGGTGCTAAATGTTTATATACTTTGAAAGGTATTCACAGTTTACAAATAGGGAGGTATAGAAATGGTAGAATTCGTGACAAAAGAAACCAAGGAAATCAAGTTTGGAAATAACAAATTCTTGGAGGTAGCTAGAAAAATAGCTAAAACACCCGAAGGTGAAAATGAATTCATTTCAATATCAAAGGGATTCATTAATCCAATGGGTCAAAAAAGATTCAAGAATGCGTTAGGATTTCCAGCTGAAGACGAAATAAAAGATCAATTGGTAGAAGCTTTACAAACTATTTAATTTGGAAATTTTAGTCAATCAGAAATGAGATGAGACTAAATTTTTTTCTTACCCTCGCAGAGTTTACAACCGTTAGGTGTCATACATTTAATACAAACAGTAGCACCACAAACTCTGCATGATTGAGTAGCCACACCGCCACAAACAGCGCAAATACCAATCTTCATTAAATCACTGTAACTTTAGTTTTGATAAAAGATTTATATATTTATCAACCCTTTCAACCTCTTCTTCTAATATATTCAGAATATTTAAAACTTTTTCATTTTCTTTACTTTCACCTTTTTCTAAATTTTCTTTATGTTTATCAAATTTATTTAAAGTATCATTTATACTTTTTTGAATTCTCATTAAAAATGCTCTTTTCAATCCTTCTAACAAACTACCATGAAGTTCAACATACAATTTTCTATCCCCAACTTTTTTCATTTTCTTAATCATTCCAAGGAATTCTAAAAGATCTAAACTTAAAGATATAGTTGATAAAGAATAACCAGTTTTTTTTGCTAGTTCATTCAAAGAAAGTTTTTTATTTGAAACTAATAGGGCAGCAATTATTCTCCCATGTATTTCCGAATAGCCTATTGCTGATGCTATATCTGCAAAAGTTGAATAAATATCCCTTTCAATTTCTTTTGCATTCATATTACCACAATACTGTATAAACTGATAAAGTTATAAAAATAGCTATTACTGCTCCCATTGAAAGTTGTAAGACATTATGGATTTTAATTTTTAATCTGGCCCAAAAAACCAAGAAAATTAAAATATAAAGAGGAATTAAGCTTAGTCCAAACACATATACTAAAGCAGTTACAGGTCCTGCAGTTCCTGCCGAATGTGCAGATATTTTCCAGAAAATGTTTATGATAGAACATGCGGATGTTACGAAAACATAAGCCATAGATATTACAAACATAACATGAGAATTTAAAAACCAAAAAATTGTAGAAGATATCAAATAACTAGTGATTGAAATTAAATATAATCTTGTTCTTTCATCTTTATTTCTGACA
>SMTZ1_10005339_pt1 | contig 12914 bp, 11 predicted proteins | sample DeeMarSWOR136_30_FD_25667 | JGI IMG/M metagenome (IMG submission 25667) | reverse complement strand
TATAAGAATGAGCCCAAGGAACTCAACATTGTATCCGATAACCTGCTTTCGGTGGTGGATAAGTTGAACGCCACAATTGATAAGCGTGGTGACCCCCTGGCCGCCATTATCAAGGGTCAGGACGAACTCTGGGATATATCAATTATTAAGTTCATCTTTGAATTGACCAGTAGTTCTCTGAGGGACAACGTCAGGCAAATGGGAGCCAGAGGCCTCCTGGATATAGACGAGAAGGGTATCCCTGCTGATGCCCGCCTGAGGATTGAAGGGCTATTCAGAAGAGTCGCCAGGGGTGAACTGGACCCCACCGAGCTGAAAACAGAGCTCGACCGCTGGAATGTTTTTGATGAGTATGAGGACAGGTTTCTCGCCCTCTTCAGAAAGCGATAGCCAACGAGGAGGAAGGTATGTATAGACACTGGCATAGATATGGTTTCAGGTTCCCTCCATTTGGTTTCTGGTTTGGCGGTTTTCGCCACTTCCCCCGTAGAGATGAGTACATTCGCATGCTGGAGGAATACAAGGCGGAACTGGAAGCCGAGTTAAAGGAAGTGGACAGAGAGCTTGACGAAATGAAGAAAGGAAAAGAATAACCTGTTTATCCTCAGTTCTTCTCCCCATGACCTACTGTCATTGTAGATAATGGAAATTTCGGTAATCGAAGCTAGAGACCTCTCCGAAGCATGGTTCCTCTGCCTGCGCAAGACGCTGACGGAGGGGCATGACTATAAGATTGAGCGGGGCAGCTACGCCGGTGAACGACGGAGGGAGCTGGACTTTGTTGCTATCCGGGTTATGAATCCCGGGACAAGACCCCTGGTGCCCGATGTCCCGCAGGGCGTGCCAGCACCAACCACTATGGAGTACGTGGAAAGCTATCTTCCCTACCTTATGACCGCCCACAAAGCCGAAGGAGAGCAGTACACCTACGGCCAGTATCTGGAGACACAAATTTCTGAAGTAATCAGGATGTACAAAGAAGATGGCCACAACACCAACCAGGCTTTTATGGCGGTAGGTGATAGCCAGTCCATCTACCTCTCAGACCCGCCCTGCCTTAGAGCCATAGACACCAGAATACTCGATAATACACTCCATTTTGTTGTCTATTTCCGTTCGTGGGACCTGTGGGCCGGCTTTCCATCCAATCTGGCGGCCATCCAGCTGCTTAAAGAGTACATGTCCAGTGAAATAGGCGTTGCTGATGGTGAATTGATTGCCACGAGTAAGGGCTTGCACCTTTACGAGTATTCCTGGGAACTGGCTAGAATCGCCGCCAGACTTTCCGAATAGTCCGGGACAGAGTGACGGCTACCCCTTAATCTTGACCCGCAGGTAGAGGTCACCGGACTCCCCACCTTCTTTTTCCCCCATACCCTTGAGCCTGATTTCAGTCCCTTCTTTAATCCCGGCCGGGACCTTGACCATTAGCTTTTTGGTTTTGTTACCCCTTTTGAAGGTAACTGGCTTTTCGTCGCCAGCCGCAGCCTCCGCCGTCGTAATCTCAAGCCCCATGTGCCGGTCAAGGTTTCCCTTGGGCAATTGCTGGTACTGGATACCGAGGAGTTTACGCAGGAAAAACCCGCCAATCTTTACCACAACCTTGACGAACCATCTTTCAATGAAACTGGGCTGGTAGGTAGCTACTCCGTCCTGTGGATAGTCCTCCTGGTAGTTCGTTCCGTCTCCGAATCTGTATACTCTCCGGTTGGCACCATCGGGACCGGTGAACACCTGGAATACGAAGCCGCTTCCCCCAAAGAACACCCGGTTAAGGAAATCCTGGTCGAATCTGAGTCCTGCCCGCCCGAACATCTGGCTCAGCTCATTAAATACATCCTGGTTGGAGAATGCGTCGCGGAATATATCCTGCTGTGAATAACTGAAGCCCCCCGGCCGGGTATCAGCACCAACCCCGGTCAGCCGCCCGCTTCGGGCAAAGTCATACTGGCGCCTCTTACCCTCGTCCCCGAGCACGCCATAGGCTTCATTTATCTCTTTAAATTTCTCCTCGGCCTCTCGCTCATTGCCCGGATTGGTATCTGGATGATGTTTAAAGGCGAGTTTTCTGAAGGCACTTTTTATGCTCTCTGGACTGGCGTCATCGGGAACACCGAGAATCTGATAGTAGTCTTTCATATCCCTTCTAAAATTATAACACAGGCATTACCGGCGTTTGTAAGATGAGCGGTACTGTGATAGCATTACGCAAAGGGACTGTCCGTCCCGATTTTCACAGACTTTTTTGGAGGTAATAACACATGCTGACAGTTATGGAAGCCATTGAGAAGAGAAGAAGCATCCGGAAGTTCAAGCCTGACCCGGTACCCGACGAAATGATTGACCAGATACTGGAAGCCGCCCGTCTGGCACCCTCCGGTACCAATCGTCAGCCCTGGCGCTTCCAGATAATCAAAGAAGGCGAACTAAAGAAGAGATTCTTTGAAGAGGCAACCTTCGGTGCTGAGCACATTATGCAGGCTCCGGTAGTCATTGTTTGCGGCTCGGAGCTTCTAACTTTCGTTAAGGGTCACAAGCTTGCTCCCCCGGGCTCCGAGTACTATGGAGCCGAGAGTGACAACTGGGATGACCTCAAAGCGTTCCTCCCCGACGCCCACATGTACACCGCTATTGCCGTAGAGCACATGGTGCTGGCGGCTACTGCCCTGGGACTGGGTACCTGCTGGGTGCAGAGAATCAGGTTCGGGCAGGCCGCCAAAACACTGGGCTGGCCGAGGCATATTGTTGTCCTTACTCTCTTGCTGATAGGTTACCCCGATGAGGACCCGCCGCCCAGACCACGTATTCCTATAGAGGATATAGTAATCAAAGAGGGACAGGCACCTCAATAGAGCTGTTCCCCGAGCATCTGCCCGAACTGGTAGACAGTAGGTAACCCCGGACCATGAAAGGAGTAAAAACTTTGGCAGTAAAGAAACAGATGCGGAAGCCCTCCTCAAGGGCAGTTAATGACGAAGTTTTACATGAAGACCTGGAGAAATTCAGGCAAAAAGCGCTGGGATTTGGTGCCTCAGACGCCAGGGTTATTCCTGCCCCCTATGTTCTGGTGCAGGAGCGGATATGGATGAAGTGTCTTGTACCCCGCTGCGGGGGAGCCGGGCAGACCCCCTACTGCCCGCCGAACACCCCCCAGCCGGATTTTATGAGAAAAGTGTTCAGCCAGTACCGGTGGGCGGTGTTTTTCAAGAGGGACATCAGGCCAGTTGAAGACTATATAGCCACATCTCGCGAGCAGCTCCAGGAGAAGCCAGACCTGGGCATAGGACACGGTTATCACGGGAAGACACACGAGATTGTCGACCGGCTGGAGTCGTATGCCCAGACTCAGGGCTATGACCTGGCCATGGGCTTCACTTCGGGCACCTGCAAAGCCAATCTGTGCAATTGGTCAGCCTGCGCACTTCTTGAGACTGGTCAGTGCCGCTTCCCGTCGCGGGCACGACCATCGATGGAGGGTGTCGGCATCGACGTTTTTGACCTCTGCAACAAGGTCGGGTGGGATGTCTATATGATACGGCACATTGAGCCGGACCCGAGTATCATCCCCTGTGGAATCTCGGCTGGCATCGTCTTTATATATTGATTTATAGACGTTACCAGCCGATTTGTACAAAGCTATATGATTTGATAAACTTAGAACTGCACGTGGGCCGCTAGCTCAACTGGCAGAGCAGCTGACTCTTAATCAGCCGGTTCCAGGTTCGAGTCCTGGGCGGCTCACCATTTTTGAGGCTAATTTTCCTCATTTTTTATGGTTCTCCTTTCAGCTACTCAGTATATTCGGCAGTTTGCTTAACAAAATCCGCGCTTTTAGCCTCAAATCTGCTTAACAAACTGCTTAACTTTTATCTTTGCCACATATGGTAACTCTGCGGTTAAGCAAATTCAACATTGGCAACCCGGCTGTAAATATCCATGGTTAAAGTTCGATACCTGCACGGTCTACCATTCATATCAAAAGGTAGAACTCCAAATACTTCACTCTTCAAGTTGTTCGGGGGCATTGGAAGAGTGTAATCCACAGTAAAATCACTTTCCCTCATCTCTATGCCTTCTATAAAAGTCTTCAGGAAAGTTCGCTGTTCAACAATAGGTGACGAGCCTAGTAGTGCTTTGAGATCGTCGGCATAGTCTTGGACAAGTTGATGATTTGTTCTGGTGTGTACCCTTTCTTGGCCATCTGTACCCCCTTTTACGAGATTATATCTGGTATCGTTTTCGGGGGGTAAGTCACAGCTATGAAAGCCTCCTTTTTCATGCTTGCTCTGGGCCTCATTAGCGCTTTCGAAGACAGGCCCGAGGCTGCTCCATTGGATGTGGAGTCGGCTAGGGAGAGAGACAGGCGCTTTGACAGATAGCGTGACCTTTTTGCACCAAGAGATAGCGACACAAAATAATTCTTGAGTGAAGGTCAATAACTAGCTTGGTGATGTAGAAGTAGCCGGACACTACAAACCTGCATGTTTGACTAGCAGAGTCCCATTTACTCAATGACTCCTTCTATTACCAGTTCACTGATTTCTTCGTCCGACATGCCTATGATCTCTTTTAAGGCATATTCATTATGTTCGCCAAGCAGCGGCGCACGCTGTAGTTCAAACTGGCACTTTGACAGTAGGCAAACAGTCCTCGGGGCGACATATTCCCCAACTTCCGGATGCTGCAAACTCCAGTACAAATGGCGGTGCTTCAACTGGGGGTCATGCTCCTGTAAATCTTCAGCAGTTTCCACTACTCCCGCCGCTACCCCAGCCGCCTGCATCATGCTCATCACCTCTTCAGCTGAATAATTTATTGTCCACTCCTCGACTAGCTTATCCAGTTCATCCTCATTTTCCTTCCTCACCGAAAGAGCGGCAAATTTGGGGTTACTTGTCCATGCAACATTGCCGATAACCTTACAGAAGCTCTGCCATTCCTCATCGGTAAACGTAGCGATGGCACACCACCTGTCTTCACCTCGGCAGCGATAAGCACCGTGGGGAGCAGCATAGGGGGAGCCGTTTCCCACCCGGTTAGCTACCCGCCTGTTCACCAGATAGTCCAAGATAAGGGGCGACATGAAATATATGGCGTTTTCATATTGCGAAAGGTCCAGGTACTGCCCCTTCCCGGTGCGGTTCCTGTAATCTAGGGCAGCGAGTATAGCCAGGGCATTAAAGCGTGGGGCAATGAAATCCGTATAGGCGCCAATCCCTGCCGGCTCCCGGTCTGGCCAGCCGGTAATATGGTTAAAGCCTGATAGTGCTGTTAATGGGCCTCCATAGCCTCGGTGGGTGGCATAGGGACCGGTCTGCCCCATCATGCAGGTGCTGAGCATAATGATGTCGGGTTTCACTTTCTTGAGTTCCTCGTAGCCCAGGCCCATCCTTTTCATTGCTCCGCCAGTCATGGATTCAACCACGATATCAGCCCAGCCAACGAATTTCTTGGCTACTTCCACCCCCGGGGGTTTGGTAAGGTTTATGGCTACACTGAGCTTACTGGTATTCCACTGGTTAAAACTACTGCTGCGGTCAAGCCCCGGCGTGCTATCCTTAAACGGGCCTCCTGCTCGCATGTATTCAGGCTTGCTCCTGCCCTCCAGTCTAACCACTTCCGCGCCGTAGTCGGAAAGTGCCTTTACTGTTATCGGGCCTACCCCCGCCCAGGTGAAATCGACAACCTTTATTCCCTCAAGTGGTTTTTTCCGCGGGTTTCCTCTCTTGCCCTTTTTGTTAGATGACTGATAACTCTCATCTTGCCTTAGTGCCAGCAGTTCCTTCTTGGATAGGTCTAACTCTTTCTCATAGATGTCCCGGTTGTGTTCACCGATAAGTGGAGCACGACACGATACCCTGGGAGGTGCCTCAGAGGTATTTGCGAAAGTACTAGGATAGGTAATGGTAGTACCTAATTGAGGGTGTTCCAACTCTACCCAGTACCTGCGGGCGGCAAGCTGGACACTCTCTACTATGTCCTTAGTGGTAGCCATGGGGTAGAGCATGAAGTTACGCTTCAGCGCCTCTTCAAAGAGTTCGGTTTTGGTGTGTGTCAGGAAAAACTTGCGTGTCGGCTCTTCTATCCTGTCCACCACCTCATGAGTCGCTGTTCTGAAATCATACGTAACCCAATCAAATTTCTTCAAGAAATCATCAAGCATCCCCTCACTTTCCATCCACTGGAGAAGTGGTGTGTTGGCTCGCTCCGCTATGGGGCCACCCCACCAAAGCCAGATGACATACCCGTCCTTGCATGGCCAAAGATTTGTTATACGAGCATTAGGCCTGACTCTTACTCCCCGAGGAGTGATGGTTCTGTTTGCCTCCCACGGTATGGTGGTCACTTGGTGCGATACCCGAGTAACAGATTCCTGGATTGAGACATCAACCTGCTGGCCTTCCCCCGTCATCTTACAGTGGTAGAGAGCTGTCAATGCTCCTACAGCAGCCTCAGCGCCAGCGTGAAGATACGCCTGGGAATAATCGCTTATCCGAACAGGAGGACGGTCAGGATCACCACTCACATACATCTGACCACCCATAGCCCAAGCTATGACGTCAGAAGCCTTATAGTCCTTGTACGGACCCGTTTGCCCAAAGGGAGTTATGGAAACCATGATTATCTGCGGGTTAATCTGCTCCAGGGTGGAGTATCCCAGACCAAGCTTGTCCAGATATCCCGGCGGAAAGGACTCTATTACAAAATCAGCACTCCTTACCAGTTCCCTGAGTACTTCCTGACCGTCAGCTTTCTCAATGTCAAGGGTTATTCCTCTCTTACTGGTATTGAAAGCAAACCAGAAGAGGCTTTTCTCTGGGTCAGGCTCATCATGATAGAAAGGGCCTATATTCCGCGCAGGGTCACCCCCCGGCCTTTCAATCTTGATAACATCGGCTCCAAGGTCTCCCAGTAGCTTGCCACATAGAAGGCCTTTCTCATCAGTTAGGTCAAGAACTCGATATGGGCTGAGCATGCCTTTTGCCCTCTCTTTCTCACCCATAAGTTAGCCCTCCTTTAGAAATCATAAAGAGCCTACTGAATATTTATGGAATATTTTATACGATGTTAATTCGCTTTACAACGGTTTAACTTAGCAAATGCTCATTATTCTCAATACAATCATTTGCAGTAAAGAGGAATTTTCGTATGGTAAGGAAACAATTGATCATTCATAGATTCTAAGTAGAGGCAGTCACACCGACTCGATACGGAGACAACGTGTACTTTGGCAGCATTCCTCCCGATTGTGCAATGAGACATCAAATAGTTTTGTCATCCCAGATAATCGAACCTATGTTCATGAAGATTAATCAGACCTCGGTTGAGGTATGGCATTGTCTAGAGATAGATCTGCTACCAGCCTCTTTAAACGGGAGTTCTCCTGCTCTAGCTCTTTGAGCCGGGCGCCAGGTCGTTAATGGCTACCTTCGCTCCTTCTTGTGTAAAAGTCAACGCCATTGTCCTACCCATACCCACCCAGCACCGGTAACCAGAACATCTTACCCTTAAATCCTAAATCGATTTAATGCACCTCTCCCGATTTTGGTATATTTGCCCTTCGCCTTATGCTACTCCCGTTACCGTGGTATTACCGGTAAGTCAATATAGGAAGCGTACCTTGCCCCATGATAAACGGTCTGCATTGCCGGTATTCCCCGAGCGTCCTCACCCAGCGGGTTACCCGTGTTCATGTTCCGGTCATATCTGGGGAAGTTACTGCTGGAAATATCAATGCGGATGCGGTGTCCTTTGAGGAACAGGTTGCTTGTTGCCCCCATATCTATACAATACTCATTAATATCGCCGGGAGTGACTAACTCAGGTTGAAGGATTGACTTGCGATAGCGAGCCCGTAGTATACCATCGGCTATATTGTATGCCTTGCTATCAGGATGTACATCCACCAGTTTTACCGTGAAATCTGTGTCCCTGGCTGATGTTGACGCAAAAAGATGGATGGCGATAGGTCCGGTGACCTCGATGCCCGTATCCAGTTCAGCGGTTGTATAGCACAGTACGTCATCGCGTTTCTCGATATGACTCTGATCCATTGGCCCTGCTCTCAATGTAAGCTCGAGGTCACGACCACCCTCCGTTGGCACCGGGAAGTGGGGATTATAGATAAATAAATCTGGCTCCTCCTTTAGAGGTTCATCCCGACTCAACCAGCCGTCACCGCCAACAGAATTAGCGTGCCCCTTGCTATGCAGGAAGAATCGTTGCCACTGGGTTTCAGGAAGGGGCCAGGTATCAGCCGTTTCCCACACGTTCCGGCCCATTATAAAATATCGGATTGGAGGTATATCGATGTCCATCCCCCGCAGGTATTTATCATAGAATTCAAGGTGTCTATCACTCAAAGAGGTTCGCTCGCCCACCGGACTTGGCCCGCCCCCAGCCAGATGACCAAAGAAAAGACTACCGGTAAAGGGCGGCCGATTGGCGCCGTGTACCCAGGGACCATAAAGTAGGTGTTGACCCTCACGAGCACGCTGGGAACCGCCTACTTCCTTTAATTTGAGAAACGTCTTAAACATGCCACCGTTATGAAGGTCATACCAAGCGCCAACATGAAAACAGGGTACCTGCACCTTCTCAAGAGGCCAGAAGAAATCAGCTTCTGACCTGACGCGCCCTGGGATATGGTTGAGTAACCAGACATTGAAAAGCTCTCTCAGGAATTCAAACTGGACGAAGGGAAACTCCTTTAAGGGGAGAAAATTCAATACCTCTTCCCTATTGTAGAGAAGCCGGTTCACCATCTCACGCACCTTGGTAACATCCCTGCCCTGCTTCTCCATCTTGTCGATCACATTAAGGGCGAGTTGCGGAATGATGCTTACCGAGGTCTCGAAGCGGGTAACACCGCTGAGGAGGCACACTTCCTCCAGGGGCCCATATCTACTTATTGCTGGAGCAATGGCTCTAAGATGGGGAGGGTTTTCGAATGCCGCTGTGTATTGGGTACCCGCCACCGCAGATCCACCCCACATACCTACGTTTCCATCGCACCACGGCTCGGCCGCAATCCACTCCACGGTATCGTACCCATCAAGGCCGTCTGTCAGTGACGGATACACACCCTCCGAGGCAAACCTGCCTCTGACATCCTGTGCGACGATAGCGTAGCCCCCGAATGCCGCATCAATGGAGGACAGGTAATCGCCTCTATTGGCTAGTTCCTTGTTGTAAGGAGTTCGTGTCAGAATAGCTGGATGCTTCTCGCTGTCGTCCGGTCTATAGATATCAACGTATAGCGTAACGCCGTCACGCATTTTTACCGGGACATCTCTATCTACTCTAATAGTCCTTTGCCTTCTCATTCGGATTCCCTCTCTTCACTCCTTTTAGTAAAGTTCTCAAATCCCTGTTTCGGAGAATAAGCAGCAGAGCACAGGCGGGAGTATATCAGTGCCTGGCGCATATCCATGTCCGGGGAGGCATTTATTAGTGCCTTGGCCATTCTGATTCCACTAGGGTTCATAGTGGCAATCCTCTTAGCCATATACATGGCGGCCTGCATGAGCTTGTCCGGGGGATAGACATGGTTGGCAAAACCTATACGCCACGCCTCCTTCCCATCTATAGGTTCACCAGTAAACACCATCTCTTTAGCCATTGATGCCCCCACTATGCGTGGCAGGAATGCTGTAGCACCACCACCGCCTATAAACCCTAAATTTTTAATATGCATATCGCTTATTTCAGCCGTTTCGGCTACTAATCGAATATCACAGGCCTCAGCCAGCCCCAAACCGCCTGCGGTACATATCCCATCAATGGCAGCAATTACTGGCTTCCGCATCTCGTATATATTCTGAAAGGGTAACTGGGCACTAATCTTGGCTATTGCCTCAACTTCATCAGCAATGGTACTTTCCTTCAGCCCCAGACCAGCCAGCCCCTTATCCGCAACTTCCTTGATATCGGCTCCGGCGCTAAAACACGGCCGACCGTCCGACCTTGGTGCACCGGTTATAACGAGCACCCTTACTTCCTCGTCACCTTCCGCCTCCTCCAGTGCTTCATTGAGTTCTCTGGATAGTTCTCGTGATAGAGCATTGAGAGCATGCGGCCTGTTCAGCGTAATGAGAGCCACGCCTTCCTTTTTCTCATATTTGATAGTCTTGTACGGCACCAGTTTACCCTCCAATAAATTATCTTATCCCCGGCAAATAATCAGTAGCTGGCCGGTTTATACAAGAATCCATTGCCTTGTTCAACATTGAACAATATTACAGTTACGGCTTCGTGCTTGTCAATTGAGAGACTAGTTTAGTGGCAAGGGTAGTAATTCTTGGCGGTGTCAATCATAATTTTGAAGTTCTCGAACCTACAGTCAGCAGGAATGGTACAGCCGAGCTTAGGATAAATCCAGTCTCCTTACCCACAATATCAATAAGCTTCTTACAGTATTCTCCCATTTCCTCAAGCGTACCATAAGCAGAGAGTCCTGCTGGTACATCTCCTGCAATACACGTAAGTGTGTGTAGTCAGTATAAGTGGGACAGATCAGGTTGTTGATTTAATGGGACACTTCAGAGGCTGCTGCCCTGCTCCCTGGTTAAGCAGTATTTCCACCTCGCAGAGCTTGTTGATGATCTGTTCTGGTGTGTACCCTTTCTTGGCCATCTGTACCCCCTTTTACGAGATTATATCTGGTATTTTTTTCGGGGGGGCACGTCACTTGCAGAAATCGTTGAGAAAGCAGTGGCATGTTTTAACGCTTAGGACAAGAACATTGATAAAGGTATGATCAGCAACGTGTAGAATGACTTAGAGGGTTGCAGGAGCTCCTGTAAAGAAATCCTAGAATCAGGAGGATCGCTCAAGTTTTCGGAGGCTTCGTGATGTTTCTATGGGCGGTCTAGACCTTGTCTGTCAGGCGAGAGTCCTCGCGTAGCGGATGATAAACCAGTAGCTGCGGCAACACTGAAACGAGTAGCCTTTTCTCAAATAAGAGTTCGGGAACTGTTCTGAATGGCACATCCGTTTGGGCTCGAACCCTAGTGAACTAATACGAATGTCTGAGAGAAGGTTTTAGTTCTACCTTTTATCCGGCACGGAACAACGGTTTGTTTACTATGTTGTTCAGGAAAATCAACTCTTAATCAGCCGGTTCCAGGTTCGAGTCCTGGGCGGCTCACCAAAAACTCATACTCCCCCTTTTTGAAAAAATTGCCTTTCGTATGCCATACTTAATGCGTGTCTGGTGTAGACTTCCTCTCCATCTTCTTCATAGCTCTCGGCTTGTCCGCAGATTGCTTTGCTGTAGCCCTGAGCGGCAGCATCGCCAGAAGTAATTATTCCCTCCTTCAGGTGCTCCGCGTCTCGTTGTCTTTTGGGGCATTTCAGGCCCTGATGCCCGTCCTGGGATGGCTGGCCGGTCGCACCATCGTGGACTATATAGCTGACTATGACCACTGGCTGGCATTCGGCTTATTGCTATTCGTCGGCGGCAGAATGCTCTGGGAATCGTTCCACGATAAAGATGGCCAACGACGAGACACGGATATAACCAGAGGACTCATGCTTCTGATACTTTCCGTGGCTACCAGCATAGACGCCCTGGCAGTCGGATTGACCTTCGCCTTTATGAAGACCAGCATAGTGATAGCCAGTTCAACAATCGGAGGTGTTTCTTTTTTGGTTACCGCACTGGCTTTCATGCTTGGAAGAAAAGTAAGTGGTCTGGTCGGAAAACGTGCCGAGATAATAGGCGGAATAGTCCTTATCGGGATTGGACTCAAGATACTGCTGGAACATATGCTGTAGTTTATCTTGGTCTCAGTAATGTACTGAAAATTCGCCACCACTGTCCAATTTATCCTTTTTCGTTTAAAATAGTCGAGTCAATAGTTAAACTAATGTAAGAATAGCGAATGAACATTAAATATCCCGAAATAGGAATTTGCGGACTCTCCTGTAGACTTTGTCCATCTTATAATACTGAAGCCGCCAGCCGATGTGCCGGCTGTAAGAGCGAATCGAGAATGGCAGTAGGCTGCCCCTTTATCACCTGTGCAGTCAGGAGGAAAGAAATCGAGTTTTGCTGGGATTGTGAAGAAAACCAGACATGTGAGAAATGGAAAAAACACAGGGAGCTCGGTAAGCAATACGATTCATTTAAATGTTACCAGAAGCTCGAAGATGACATTAATTTCATTCAGGCAAACGGGGTAGATAAGTTTGAGGAGCAGCAGAGGACCCGTGAGCGCATACTTACTGAGATGCTGAAGGAATTCAATGAAGGGCGCTCCAGGAGCTACTATTGCATAGCGGCCACCGTCATGGAAATTGAGGAATTAAGAAACGCGCTGGATGAGGCGAGAAAACAGTCAACCGGACTGGACATGAAAGCCAAATCCAGGGTGATGCATTCACTGCTTGACACCATTGCCGTCAGCAACAGTTACCTGCTGAAACTACGGAAGTAAGTCGGCTTCTATATTTACCTGATATCAACTCTGAAGCATATCAGATTCTGTAAACTCTTTCTTAATCCCTATCTTAAACCCCGGGAGATGTATTCCGCCAATGATATGAGGTTATTTCCCCGCATTTTCTGAATCCCATCCTGCGGTAAACACGCTCTCCTGCCTCAGTTGCCTGTGTAGTACCTGCCCGGTAACCCATTTCACGCGCTTCCAGTAATGGATACAACGTGATTACATAACCGATACCCTGGTTCCGCACCTCCGGGACTGTTGCCACACGATCAATACCGGCTACCCCCTCCGCAAGAAGCAGTTGAGAAGTTGCTACCGGTACTCCATTATAAACTGCCAGATAAAACCGCATCGGCAATCCTAATTCCAAAACCGCAGAAAACCATCTGAACATTGCAATCTCACCCTGAGGCGTCCCCCCGAAACCCCGCGAACAAATATTATTCCAGATTTTCATGTTGT
>SMTZ1_10009239_pt1 | contig 12917 bp, 10 predicted proteins | sample DeeMarSWOR136_30_FD_25667 | JGI IMG/M metagenome (IMG submission 25667) | reverse complement strand
CGGTTGGTCTCCTGTGGAACCAGCTCCTCAGGCGCAGCCTTGCCGCCACGGTCATCCAGACCGAGCTCGTTACCGAACGCCGGGACAGGGCCGCACAGCTTGGCGCCGACATCGCTCTCCTGCCCGGTGCAGACCACCTTTCGGATGCGGTGCACATGCTTTGTCCACAGGGAGTAGACTACATCGTCGATGCCACCGGTTCCACCGAAGCCATAGGTGAAGCCCTCCCCCTCATCAAACGCGGTGGGACCTTTATGAGCTTCGGTATCTGTCCCAAGGATGAGCGGCTGTCACTCTCCCTGAACTGGTTCTACAACCGGCAGATCAGGTTCATCACCTCACGGCGTCCTCCACGGGAAATGCAGCGGGCAATCGCCCTGCTTGATCGCGGGCTCATCGATATCGGACCTATCGTGACCGGAATCTATCCCCTGGAACAAACGGAGCAAACCTTTCGCCGCTTCTTCAGTGCCCGGGACCAGGAGGTCAAGATGGCCATCGACCCCTGGTTCGAACAGGGTGGTTGAGCACACTATTTCTGAAACGTATCTCCAAAAAGATTCCGCATGATTGTGTATAAGGCAAACCAGTATTTGATCCGGAAGCAGCTGCGAATCTGTTTTTTTTGTTGTACCGGACGGGGTTTCCCACTACACTAGAACCCATATCGGATCATACCATACCGAGGAGAAACGACATGAAATACCGGTACTTGGGGAATACGGGACTTCTGGTATCGCGGGTGTGTCTCGGAGCGATGACCTTCGGCAACAGGGAGTGGGGTTGCAATGAACAGACTGCAATCGGTCTGACACGCAGGTTTCTCGATGCAGGAGGAAACTTCATAGACACGGCTGACATGTACAGCCAAGGTGACTCGGAGCGCTTTCTCGGCGAGGCACTGAAAGGTGTCAAACGCGAGGACATTGTTCTTGCAACCAAGTGCTTCTTCCGCATGGACCGTACGCCCAATGCCAAGGGCCTGTCGCGCAAGCACATCATGGAGGCCTGCGAGGCGAGCTTGAGGCGGTTGAAAACCGATTCCATCGATCTCTACCAGATCCACGGACCCGACCCCCACACGCCTTTCGAGGAGACCATGCGCGCCCTCGACGACCTCGTACGAATGGGGAAGATCCGGTACGTGGGGTGCAGCAACCTCCACGCGTGGCAGATCCTAAAGGCCAACGGCATCAGCAGGCTCATGAACCTTGAGCCCCTGGTCTGCGGGCAGTACCAGTACAACCTCATCATCAGGGACGCGGAGCGGGAGATCCTCCCCGCCTGCGAGGACCAGGGCATGGGCTTCATCTGCTGGAGCCCCCTTGCGGCGGGAATGCTTACCGGCAAGTACAAGAGGGCCGATAGACCAGATGAGGGAACCCGCATCGCCCTCACCGCCCAGTTCACGCTTCCGCGGTTCTGGCATGATCGGGGATTTTCGATTGTCGATGAGGTGGTGCAGACCGCGCATGATGCAGGCAGAACCCCAGCACAGATCGCGCTCTCCTGGCTTCTTCACGACAGGCGGGGGACTTCGGTCATCGTCGGCACCCGAAAGCTGAAACAACTGGAGGACAATCTCCTGGCCGGAGACTGGGACATTCCCGACGATCTGTGGCAGAGACTTGAGCAGGCTGCTCCCTTCGACCACGGCTACCCACGCCAGTGGATGGACCTGGTCTATCCCATGACCTTCGGGGAAGAAGAATTTTCATAAGAACGCTGATGCCCTTAGGAGCGTTAAACAGCCGCGCGCATCGACGCTCCCCCGAAATAGCGGTTGACAGGAGGAGCGCTCTTGTTATACTCTCTGAACGTGCGGAGAGACCTTCCCGGAAGTACCATTTGTTATGGTACACGAATCAAACTCCCACATGCAACCATAATATGATACTCCACCGACCTAGGAGAGAGGAAAGACATTCATGAGCAGGAAGATACTTGTGGTCACGGGCGATGGTGGTGAAGATTATGAATCATGGCATACCTGAAAGAGTCCTGACAGTGTCAAAACGGACACGTGGAGTGCCCCAGTACCTTTAAAATAAAAATGGAAGAGATGACATGTCCTTGCATCCAGAGATTAAGGAGTATCTAGACAGGGAAGCCGCTTCTTCACAGAAGCCAAGAAATGAAATGACAATCGGTCAGATCCGCGAGCGTGCGATGAAAAAGCGCCATCTCGCCGGAGAACCCGTACCCCTGCCTGTGGTCAGGGATGTGCGCATACCCGGTCCGGCAGGAAACATTCCCTGCCGCATGTACCGGCCGAAGGAGTCAGGCATGCTTCCTCTGTTCGTGTACCTGCACGGGGGACGCTTCATCAGCGGTAACCTGGAAACCCACGATGCGATCTGCCGCTTCCTGGCGAAGCGCTCCGGCTGCATAGTCCTTGCAGTCGAGTACCGTCTCGCACCGGAGCACAAGTTCCCGGCCGCCGTATACGATGCCTATGCAGTGACCGAGTGGCTGGAAAACCATGGCACGGAGATCGACGCAGACCCAGGCAGGCTCGCCGTGGGCGGCGATAGCGCCGGTGGAAACCTTTCCGCAGCTGTCACCCTTCTCGCCCTGAAAAAGGGACACCCAAGCTTTCGCTGTCAGGTGCTCATATACCCCATGCTCGACGCCACCTGCAGCCTCCCCTCTCATCAGGAATACGAATCTGGCTACGGCCCCGGAAGCGTGGACATGCGCAGGGGCTATGAGGAATACCTTCCAGGCGGCACCGACCCAAGGCACCCCCTCGCTTCCCCCCTCTGGGCGGGAACACCGATCGGCCTGCCGCCGGCTTTCATACAAACCGCAGAATACGATTCGCTCCGCGATGAGGGGGAGCGTTATGCAGAGGTGCTTCGGGACGAAGGTGTCGAGGTTGAATGTACGCGGTACGAAGGAGCCATACACGGCATCATCCAGATGGCCGGCATATGGGAGCTCGGGAAAAGGGCGCTCGACGACGTGGCAGAGTATCTGAGTGACAGACTCGCCCCACTGGATTAGTTGTGGAGGAACGAGAAATTGCAAATCTTCAAGATTTCAGATATACTTATTTTTCTCGATCAACCCCTACTGAGGAGGAGATCGAGTTCGCGGAACCCGTGCCTGTCGGCACGAAGCTCCCCGAAGCGGAAGCGGTTATCTTTCCACAGCTCGTGGGTGAGGCGTACAAGAAGATCGACGAGCTCAGGAAGGTTAAACTCCCATTTCTCGCCATCACCTCGGAATTCGGAACGGTCAAGATGTGGGACTGGGAGATCGTCTCATTCATGAAGTCAGAGGGATGCACCACCTTTGCACCACACAGCCTCGAGCTCACAAAGAAGATATGCCGGAGCCTTGGGGTGAAACGCGAGATGCACACCACCAAGTTCATGGTGTTTCAGGACAATCCGGGCGAGGGGATGCAGGCCGATATTTTTAAGCGCTTCTACTGGTGGGAGGACCGCTGTATCGACCTCATGAAGAAGCACTTCGGGGTTACCATCGTCAAAAAGAGCTTCAAGCAGTTCGGTGAGGAGGCGAAGAACATTCCCGACAGCGAAGCTGAAAAGGAGTGGAAGAGCTGGAACCTCCCCACCAAAGATCTTTCGAAACGGATGCTGTGCAGCGCCATAAAAATATACATCGCTGTGAAACGGGAAGTGGAGAAGGATGATAACATCAGGGGAGTCGGTATCAACTGCCTGAACGAATCCTTCTACTCAGATACCACGCCATGCCTCGCCTGGAATATGCTCTTCGAGGAAAAGGGAATAATATGGGCCTGCGAGGCTGACATCATGGTTCTCCTCACCAAGTACATGATATACCGCTCTTTGGAAGTGCCTATCATGATGAGCAATATCTATCCTTTCCTCATGGGGCAAGCAGCACTCAAGCACGAGCGGATACCAAACTTCCCGCATGTCGATGGCGACCCTGCGCACTATTCGCTCATTGCACATTGCGGCTATCTGGGCGTGCTCCCCAAATCCTTCTCAACAGAATGGACCCTGCGACCCAAGGTCCTTGCAATCGTGGATGACAATGCCACTGCCATCGACGCGCGCCTGCCGGAAGGTGACCTGACCATTGCGAAGCTCGACCCCACCATGCGTAAGCTGCTCATGGTCGAAGGGAGTGTCACGGGGTACGCTCAATATCCCGATTCAGACTGCCGCAACGGCGCCGTGATCCGGGTGCCGAATGGATACCGGCTGCTCGACAAGCTTTATTCCCATCACATCCTGCTCATGACGGGGCATGTGGGCTTTGAGCTCGATAACATGGCACGGGCTCTGGGTCTCGAAATAGATGCAGTATAGATGGTGCAGGGTAGAAACGATCGGCATGAGGGATATTTCTTCGTGAAGGCGCATCCACACGGGAAACCCGTGCACTACTCGTACCACCAGTAGTCGCTGAATATGTAGGTCTCTTTGACCCTGCTCTTGTAGGTCTGAAAGAGCTTGATCACCACCTCGATCTGCGAGTCCACGACCGCTTCTGCCGGGTACCATGCACCGTTCTCATCGGTGGTAAAGGTGGTGATCACTTCAAGATCCGACAGGGTGTACCATTTCTCGTCGAGCGGTACAGAAACGAGGGTTCCCTGAACCAGGAGAGGCGTTCCCGTTGTCTCATCGAGCCACGCTGTTCCCCGCCAGGTTCCCTGTTCGTTCTCATAGGTGAACTCATAGGATATACAAAGGCTTCCGTTTATTTTTTTCGTTTTGTCCTGCCGGGTGTATCTGACACTGGACTGCGCAGACGCCCGGAATGGATGATCTACCCGATACTCAGCCTCCTCAAGAACGATGGTCTTGCCGAACTCCTCGGTGAACTCCTCGGTGATATCCCTGCCGTTCTGCACGATCTGGAGAAAGGTGACCTCGACGTCTCTGTTCTCATAGGGGTTGAGCCTGGAGTGGGTTTCCGTTTTCTCCTGGCGGATACCGATGCGGGAGTAGACCTCTTCGTTGTGGATGACGTAACCGGGAACCCATTTTTCATTGTCGTTTGCTATTTCCACTGCCTTCAACCAGAGCGGGTCCTGACCCACGGTATAGGCAGTGCTCCCCGTCATGAGCGCCGTCAGAGCCAGGAAGAAAAGAAGCACTGGAACAAATTTACGCATGGCATTTCATCTCCCCTCATCAAGAATTATCGGGAGAAATCGCCGTACTTGAAACTGATAAAGTTCCTGCTTTCAGGGCCTGAAACGGCGAAGACGCTCAACCGCCCGGGAAAGGGTCTCCAGACGTTTACAGAAGGCAAATCGCACGAGGCGCTTCCCCTCCTCGGGGTGGATGGTGTAGAAGGCGCTCGGGGGTATGGCTGCAACGCCGCACCGCTCGATGAGATGCCTCACAAAACCCCGGTCGTCTCCCTGCCACAGGTCCGTAAAATCGGCGAGTGCGTAGTAGGTACCCCGGGGAATGGCGGCCTTGAGCCCTGCCTCTTGGAGCGCCTCAAGCAGGAGTGCGCGACGCGCAGCGTATGCCCTTCTGAGATCCTCGAAGTAACCGTCTCCGATGGTACGAAGCACCACCCCCAGGGCAGTCTGCAGGGGGGTTGAAGGTGCAAAGGTCACGTACTGATGGGCACGCTGCACAGCGGCGATGATGTTCCTGGGCCCCGTGGCCCAGCCGATTCGCCAACCAGTCATGGAAAAAGTTTTGCCGGCCCCGGAGATGGTCAGAGTTCGTTCCCTCATCCCCGGAAGTGATGCCATGGGCACATGTTTCTCGCCGTCATAGGTGATGTGCTCGTATACCTCGTCGGTGATCACAAGGACGTCCCGTTGTATACAGCGTTCTGCAATGTGCTCCAGTTCATCCCGGGAAAAAACTTTGCCTGTCGGGTTGTGCGGTGTATTGATGAAGACCACCCTGGTCCGCGCGCTGAAGCAACGTTCGAGTTCATCGATGTCCACCTGGAATTCCGGAAAGTGCAGCGTGCAGAACCGACTCTTCACACCGGCCATGGACGCGCATGCAGGATAGCTGTCATAGTGGGGTTCGAAGAATATGACCTCATCCCCGGGATTGAGGAGCCCGAGAAAGGCGGAGGCGATCCCCTCGGTAGCACCGCTCGTCACGAGCACCTCATCCCAGGGATCGTACTTCAGACCATAGTCGTGCTCGATCTTCCACGCGATTGCCTCCACAAGAGGTTGATGTCCCATGGAGCGGGCATACTGGTTCTCCCCACCGCGCAGGGCTTTCACTGCTTCTTCGACCGCTTCAACAGGTGTGTCGAAATCGGGAAAACCCTGGGCAAGATTGATGGCACCGCGCTCGTTGGCACGCTTCGTCATCTCGGAAAATACTGTGGTCCCGAAGGATGCGAATCGCTCCGCGTACACGTTTTCGCTCTCCTCTGTACCGGCTCTATGTTGATGGTACTGCATTAATATCCTCACTGGGCTTATCGGTTAACCCGATTGGGTATATTGATTGGGTACATATAATACTGAGGATTGTGCATTTGTGAAATGAAAAAGAGCACATGATGGACTTGCGGCAACGTTCCTCAACGAGCTTGACGGTCCTTTCAAATGATGTCATCTCCGCTCTTCCCATTATTCCCTTGCATTATAGCGACAACCGCCCTATGCTCAAGGACATCCTTATTCCGGATACACAGTCATGTCAACCCATCGCCACAGCCAGACAGTCTATCACAACGTGCTCGGACCTGCAGAACCGGTGCTCAGGATAGCGCCTGGTGACAGGATCATCACCACCACCGTGGACGCACACGGCTATGATGAGCATCTGCGAAAAGTCGCGAAAAGTCCCAATCCCATGACAGGGCCGTTCTTCATAGAAGGTGCCGAACCCGGCGATACGCTTTCCGTGCATATCGAAAACGCCTGCCCCAACCGGGATTCCGGATGGACTTCATCGGTGTTCCGCCCCAACGTGGTGGAGCCCCTCTACGTAAAACGACTTCCAGAGAAGGAGTACCTCGATTGGAAACTCGACCGCGGTACACGGATCGCCTCGTTCATCGATCCCGGGACTGGGGGCGAAACGGTGAGGCTGCCCTTCGCGCCCATGCTCGGGTGTATCGGTGTGGCGCCGTCCGAAGGGCAGACGATCTCGACAATAACCTGCGGGCCCCACGGCGGCAACATGGATTACCGCGGGATCGTGGAGGGGGTGACGCTCTACTTTCCAGTTTTCGCCGAAGGTGCGCTGCTCTTCCTGGGAGACGGACACGCACTGCAAAGCGAGGGAGAAATCTCGGGTACCGGTATCGAGACCTCCTTTGCCGTACAGTTCACCGTGGATGTGCTGAAGGGCACCCCCATCGACTGGCCCCACGGTGAAAACGATGAGCTGCTCTTCACCATCGGCAATGCACGCCCTCTCGAACAGGCATTGCAGCATGCCATAACCGAAATGGTGCGATGGCTCGAACACGACTATCGTATGGACATCAACAGGGCGAGTCTACTCCTCGGTCATGCTGCAGAACTCGATGTGGGAAACGTCATCAGTCCTCACTGCACCATGGTGTGCAAGATCAAAAAGGATCTCCTCTAATCCACGAACACGAGCCCCATGAGGGTCCCGTGGGAGATGCAACCGGCATCGGCATCGCTGCCGATAGGCAGGATCTCCCAACCCTGCTCCGTCGCGAGGCGGTAACAGTCGATGCCGACCGCCTCCATGGATGGCCTGGCCCTGAGTGCGAGGCGGCACTTCTCGCCCTGGAGCACGGTACACGCCACGTTGTAGCAGAAGGTGCTCTTGCAGCTGCCCGCTGCAAATCCAACGGAGAGGTAGTGCCCGTCGTAGAAAGCCTCACTTTCGATCCTGCAGACCATGTCGAACACCTTCTTGTAGGCCTCAACGCGTTCCTTGATGGTTTCCCGATCCCGGACGATGACCGGGGGAGGAACGTTGAGCTTCATCAAGACCCCGTATCGGTACAGCAGGGCGATCTTCCTCGTTTCCTCGGGTTTCAGACTGTGTGGTGGACAGTTCGCACAGGTCCCGTATCCAAAACACACGGGGATCCGGCATTTCAGAGCGACCCGCTCGTCAATGGGCACGTCCCCCGCCCTGACCATCCGTGCATCGCTTGCACCGAGCTCGATTGCATGGCCGCAGTACTGCTCGATATCGGCAATCAGTTCATCCTCGCCCTTGTTCAGCTCTATCTCCTCAATGGGTTTTTTTTCCATGAACGTCCTCTCAGTAAAAGGATCACGGTTCGGGTGCCGCCCGCATCCACATGCATAGCACGGCACCTCTCTTTATGTCAAGATTTTCGTCGCGTGGACACACTTTTTTGTATGGGTTTTGCCAAGTTTTGTCGAGAATTTAATGAAGTACCATACTTACACCTTACAAGTGCCTTATGAGAATACAGTACTACGGAGTCAGAGGGTCCATTCCCACGCCGCTCCTGCCGGACGAAGTGGAACTGAAGGTAAAACGATTTCTCGTTCGGATCATCAGGAGCAGAGAGTATCGGGGACTGAAACTGAAGGATGCCCTGCGGGACATGCCCCTCCATGCAAAAACAACCTACGGCGGCAACACACCGTGCATCTACATCCGTTTGGGGGATGAGCACGTCATTCTCGACGGCGGTTCCGGCGTTCGTCTGCTCGGTTTCGATCTCATGAAACAGGAATTCGGACAGGGAAAGGGTACGGCCAGGATATTCTTCAGCCACACCCACTGGGATCATGTCCAGGGCCTGCCATTCTTTACACCGCTCTTCATCCCGGGCAATCACTTCGAGTTCTGCTCCTGCTTTCCCGATCTCGAGGAGCGGTTACGCTACCAGCACGATTCCCGGTTCTTTCCCATCGACATGGACTACATGCAGTCAACGAAAAAGTTCATCCTGATGGACCCGGACAAGGAACACGATTTCGGCGCATACCGTGTAAAAATACAGAAGCAGAGCCATCCCGGAGACTCCTTTGCATTCCGCTTCGAGGCAGGTACCAAAACTTTTGTGTACAGCACCGACGTCGAATTCAGCGAGAAGAACTACGACCAGCTTCACAGTGCCGTTGAATTCTACAAGGATGCGGACGTGGTTACCTTCGATTCACAGTACACCCTCGACGAGGCACTGAGCAAGATCGACTGGGGGCACAGCTCCATTCAAATCGGTATCGATCTGGCTCATGATGCGGGAGTCAAGAGGGTAGTGCTCTTTCACTATGACCCCACCTATTCCGACGAGAAGATCTCGGACATCGTGCGCATCGGTAACTCGTACAAGGACAAGCTCTACCCGGAGAGCACAATGGAGATCATACCAGCTTACGAGGGGCTGGTGATCGAGCCCTGATCTCTTATGGATTCCTTTCTCCCCCTTATGAGACGGTACAGAACACCCGAACGGAGCTCGATGGCTTTCTCAGGGCACATCTCATGGCAGCAGTAGCAGCGTATGCACTTTCCATGATCGATGACGGCGTGCTCGCCTCGCTCAATAGTTATGGCGCCGACCGGGCAGGCACGCTTGCAGACACCACAGGCGATACATATTTTCTCAAGCACCTGGGGGGTTACGTTGAAACCGTTTCTGACGACCGGCGCGAACCACGAAAAGGGTCCGAAGCCCGCACCGCTCATGGTTCGTGGCAGACGGAAGCCGGGCACGCGGATGTCATCTACGAGGGCACCCACGATCTCGACCTCGCCTATACGGCTCGGGACAAGACCCCGCCGTGCAGCCTCCCGGATGACGGGATTACGGTCCCGTTGGATTCCCATGATTTCCCCTGCAACCACATCGAGGGCGAGGGGATGCTCCGATGCCATGAGGAGCCCTACCTGGTGGGGATCCCCGGCATGTGGACCGTTTCCCTCCATAGCTGTCACCGCGTCCATGATTGACAACCTCGGCGCGATGCAGGTGCACAGGTCTAAAAGCATACCCGCGAAGTAACGGCTGTCGCGCAGCTTTGCGTGGTACCCCGGCTTTGTGTAGCCCGGAATGGCACCGAACATGTTCTTCACAGCTCCCGTCATGACCATGAAGCTGTGGGTCTTCATCTTGCACAAATTGATCACCCCGCCGGCTCCAAGAATGGGGGTGATAATCTCGAAGCGTTTCGTCAGACCGCCTTCGGCGAAAGACACGGGGCGATAGGACATGTCATGGTTGAGCTCCACACCCGCCTCAGTGGCTGCCCCGGTCATGCCGCATACCTCATAGACCTTGTCGAGGGTCCTTGGGTTGTAGCGGTACCCCGATCCTGGGCTGTCGGCAAGCACAGTATGGGCTCCCGCTTCCCTGACAAGTCTTCCAACCGCAGAAACAAGAGCGGGGTGAGTGGTCACCGCCTTTTCGGGTTTTGCTGGGAGCAGCAGGTTCGGCTTGAGCAGGATTTTCTCACCCTTTTTCACAAACCTTCCCACACCTCCCATCATCTCCATGAGATCATGCATCTTTTCAGGTACAGCGGTGTAGTCAGGACACTGAATGACATAGACTCTATGCATACCCGGCTCCTCATTGTTTCCCGGCCCGTGTACCGGTGTCGTGCAAGTAGAGGGACATGAACACCCCTGAAGGGGGCGTTCTGTAATCCAACCAGAGATGCCGATCCCTGTCAATAAAAAATCCCGCTTTCGCGGGATTTTTTTAAGGAGGAGGTTTGTATTATGGATCAATCGGTAACACCGAGAGATTCCTCATTTGGATGGTATAATTCTGCTCCATTTCCTTTTTCTTGTTCGACCTGAGGAGGGTGCTTCAGGTCACGATGTCCAGTCCGTTGGGCGTCGTTTCGTACACCCGCATATGCCGAGCATACCACTATGTTTAAGCAAAAGATGTGCCAGCGTGATTGAATTGTACAATTTCTTATATAGCAATGAATTATTCATCGATTCATGTTGAAGATTATGGGTAATTGTATTATATAGTATATCTTTTTGTTATAAATAATTACAATATAGTAATTAAAAAATAGAAGATGTCTGAAAATTTGTCCGCTGTCCTCTGCGGTTAACGATCTCAGTATTTCATGAACCCGGGAAGGAAGTGGTCGAACTCATGATGAGTGCGTAATCTCGTGACAGGCTTCAGGCACGAGAAGACTACTTTTTGGAACGAGCTGTCAAGCACTAAACTCTTTCACAACAACTCATTTCTGTATTACATTGTAACGACCAAATGAGGAGTCATCATGGCGAAAAGGCTTGCCGTTATACCAGAGCTCTGCTCGGGATGCAGGATCTGCGAACTGACCTGCGCAATCGAACACTTCGGCACGAACAATCCGAAGAAGAGCGCCATTCGGGTTATGGTAACTTACCCGCACCCGGTGATCAGGCTTCCCATTGTCTGCAGCCAGTGCAAGGTACCGGTCTGTGCCGATGCATGCCCGGTGAATGCCCTGACCCGGCATGATAGCGTTGTGCAGCTCGACCGGTCGTTGTGCATCTCCTGCATGCGGTGCGTGGATGCCTGCCCCTTCGGTGCCATCTTCGCGCACAGCGACGTGGACAATCCGATCAAGTGCGATCTCTGCGGCGGAAATCCGAAATGCGTACCCGCCTGCCCCAAGGGTGTGATCCGGCTCATCCCAGAACAGATACTGGGAGAATCGAAGCGCATCAACAACGTGCTCAGCTATGCCCACATGAAGGAGATCGAATTCTGGGAAAAGGGCGAGAAGAAAACCATTCGCTATGCGGAGATCGGCAAGGAAGAGCTCTGATCTTCACAAGTATCGTGAACATGAGGACGGAACATGGGTATTCGCTCAGGGTACTTCAAAACCCATCTCACCGTGGATCTCAGCAGGCAAAAATGCGACCGTGTCGAGCTCTCGGACGATTTCATCCAGCGGTACGTCGGAGGGCGGGGGTTCGGCGCAAAACTCGTGTGGGACCATCTCAGAGGTCATGACTTCAAGATCGATCCCCTAAAACCTGAAAATCTCCTGGTCGTCGCGCCTGGACCGCTCACGGGCACATACCTGCCCTCGTCGGGCAAGTGCTCCTTTGTAAGCATCTCCCCCGCCACAGGCGTATACGGCGACTCTTCCATGGGCGGCAACTTCGGAGTGGAGCTGCGCCAGGCGGGAATCGACGTCATGAGCATTACAGGCCGTGCACAGGAGCTCTCTGTTCTCTTCATCGACGAGGGCGAAACCAGCATCATTCCCATGCCTGGTCTTGCCGGAAAAACCTGCCTCGAAGCCGAGGGCATGATCAAGGACCACCTCGGGACCCACGAGGTGAACGTGGCGGTCATCGGTGTGGCCGGAGAAAACAAAGTGGGCTTTGCCTGTGTGAATGCGGATTGGTCCCGGAACGCGGGCCGCACAGGGATCGGTGCTATCATGGGCTCCAAGAACCTCAAGGCCATCGTCGTGCGGGGGAGCAGGGATCTTCCCGTGCATGACATAAATGGCCTGATGCAGGAGTCAGAGAAGGCCTTCTCATACATGAAGAGCCACCGGTTCTTCGAGATGTGGCAGCAGGAAGGTCTCATGAACGTGGTAGAGTACGCCAACGAGACGGGCATACTACCGGTGTACAACTTCAAGGACGCCACCTACCCGAAGATCAAACAGATCAACGGGGAGACCATGCTGAGCGGCTACAAGATCGGCGACAGCGCCTGCTTTGGATGTGCCATGTGCTGCGGAAACATCTGCCTCGTCAAAGGCGGAAAGTACATGGGAACCGTGACCGAGGGTCCCGAGTACGAGTCCTGCGCCATGCTCGGGTCCAACGTGGGAATCGACAACTTTGCCGCCGTGCTCAAAGCAAACCAGCTCTGCGACGAGCTCGGTATCGACACCATATCCACGGGGAGCCTCATCGGCGCCGTGATCGAGGGCTACGAGAAGAACATCGTTTCCCTTGACTACCTTGACGGACAGCCCATCACCTGGGGTGACGAGGATGCAATCTTCGAGCTCATCAGAAAGATCG
>SMTZ1_10005335_pt1 | contig 12917 bp, 9 predicted proteins | sample DeeMarSWOR136_30_FD_25667 | JGI IMG/M metagenome (IMG submission 25667) | reverse complement strand
CAAGACACAAAGCCCCTAGTGGAATCAACCACTCATTCTTCAGAATCATTTTCGAGTTCGCCCAGAGGAAATTCTCTGGAGCATTAATAAGAACATAGTTCACTGCCGCTTCAAGATTTTAGGCTATTACCACGTTAGTAAGATCAAAATGACGCCTTGCTAGGATACGAGCACGGGCCACATTGCGGCCATCTCGACCTATTGCAATTCCACGGTCCTCAGATTTGACAGTGACAGATGCAACACGGTTGCCATCCCTGTGGATAATGATCTTGACTTCTTCCACCCGGGCAGGGGCCAAGGCACTCTTGACAAACTCCTCTGCAGAATCAGCAATCTCCACAACATCGACAGCCCTGCCAAAGGCGTCTGCTGCAGCCTTCACATTGGATCCACCGCGACCTATGGCCTTTCCCAGCTGTTTTTCTCTCACAACAAAAATGATACGTTCACTATCATCATCTCGGACGACATCTAAAGCAGAGGCTCCTGTTATCCGCTCAAATGTAGCAATGAGCGACATGTCCTCCATGGAGAGCTTGACCAAATGAACCGCCTCATGCCATCTTCAGAATCTTTGAGTCCCCAGGTTTGATCACTGCTATGGCAGATACCATAAAGGGCTTGCCCACTACCTCTCCCAAATCCCATGAGGTTCCCTCAAACTTTAGTACCTTTATGCCGGAGAGCGCGGCAAATCTCTCAATATCTTCATATTCGTTTCGCGGACAGTTAGCTGCAACAACAACTACCTTTGCCTCGGATGTCTTGAGAGCGTCTATGGACGACTTTGCACCGATTCGACATTCACCGGTGCTCACTGCACTAGCGATTGGCTGATTTAGGCTCAATTGTAATGACCTCGTTGTGTATTTTCGTGTCTACTTGAGTTCTGTTTTAATGTTTCCGTCATGGAAGTGTCTATCATTTCTTGCCTGTGACTGGTTGTGGACTCATTAGAAGGTCTATTGCTCCGGTACCCAGAGGTATCAATTGACCGAGAATCACATTCTCTGTGATGCCTCTGAGAGGGTCCTTAGTTCCAGCAATTCCTGCTCCAAGTAGATGTTTGATTGTCACTTCGAATGCCGCCCGTGCCAGAGCGCTGTTCTTGGAACCGGAGATTCCATGCCTGCCAATTTGGCGAATTGCACCGTCAGCGGTCATCATATCAGCCACTAGGATGATATGCCGAACGTCAACATCCATCCCTTGTTCGTTCAGTACGCTCATTGCCTCCTGGATGATAGCGTTCCGTGTGGCCTCGATACCAAGTACCTGGTTAATCTCCTTGAGATTGTTCGTGTAGACCTTGTGTGGGTTGATCCCTTCTATCTCAAGGGCATCTTGAAGGTTGGAACCTTCTGTATAGAGAACATAGCCATCAGACTCCTTCCTAATGACCACATGAGTCACATCGTTGATGCCCTTCACACGCACCTCTCGAATCTTCTCGCTGAGTCTTTGAAGGTCAGCAAGTGTGTCATTTGCGGGGTAGACGAATATCACACCATCCCCTGTCTCGACTTCACCCTTGGTCTTAATCTTGGTCTGGATGGCTTCGGCAATATCTTCGACTGTGAGGCCCTTGTCTTCCATCAACTCAGGATCCAGTCTGATGTCAATAGCCTGTCGTAGAAGGTCAATAGACACGTTGCTTGCCACACTCTCAACAATGACCATCTCGATGTCACGAGCAATCTTTCGAGCTTCATTACGGTCGCCAGCAATCGTAGCGTCCAAGTGTATCTTCATTGTAGGTGTGCTTGGATTATTGCGAGCATCAACAATCTCTATCAGTCGCGGAAGACCCTGAGTCACGCTTAGTTCTGCAACTCCTGCGTAGTGAAAGGTTCTGAGAGTCATTTGGGTTCCTGGTTCGCCGATACTTTGAGCGGCCACTGTGCCAACTGCTTCACCGGGTTCTACCAATGACATCTCGTATGATGCAATTACATTATCGCATATCTCATCGAACTCGTTCTTTGTGATTTCATACGATCCTAGCTTGGCCTCTAGTTCCAACATGACCTTTGGAGGAAGTCTGCGCTCCTCACGCATCTTTGTGAAACGCTTCTCCATGTGCTTCTCTATTGCATCTGTGGTCGCCTTTGTGACCTTTGTTTTTGGAGGAGATTTCGTGGTCTTCATATCTGCAGGTTTCTTTTTAGATGTGGTCTTCTTTGTAGTGGCCTTGGAGGCCTTTGTTGTCTGCGTGGTGGTTTTCTTCTTCTTTTCCTTTGACATCTCTTTTCGCCTCCTTACTTAGCCCTCGCTTTGCCAAGGACCTTCTCGATTGCAATGTCTATGTTGACTGACCGGCCATGGTCAGACTTACTTGGATCCACACCGTCATCGCCAAAACGGAACTGTACAATACGACCTGGTGCAGTCCGAACTGTTCCATCTGATTCGACCTTCAGGTCCTGTAGAGCTGTCATGAGCCTCCGTTGCATGTATCCTGAAGTGGAGGTTCGCACTGCTGTGTCCACCAGTCCTTCACGACCACCTGCCGCGTGAAACCAGTATTCAATTGGATCCAGACCACTCTTGTAGCTTGAAGTCACAAAGCCTCTTGCCCTGGCACCCAAGTCACCCCTCTCGAAGTGTGGAAGGGTACGACCGATATAACCCCTGCTAATTCGCTCACCTCGGACGGCCTGCTGACCGACAACAGCTGCCATCTGTGACAGATTAAGCCTAGAACCTCGGGCTCCAGTTTGAGCCATGATGACTGCAGCATTCTCGAGACCAAGGTGCTCTCCTGCGACAGAGCCTGCAGAGTCTCTTGCTTCAGCCAGAGTAGCCATGATCCGTTGCTCAAGAGTTTCCAAGAGCGTCTGACCTGGATTGGGATCGAGCTCTCCACGCTTGTAGGTCTCGATCAGCTGGTTCACTTTATGGTCAGCTTCTTCTAGAATGATTTTAATTCTCTGTGACGCCTCTCTGGGCAGTGTCACGTCGTTAAGACCCATGGTGAATCCTCTGTCAGTTATTAGACGAACCAGGAGTCTTCCAACAGAGTCCATGAACTTCCGGGCTGTTGTGGAGCCCTTCTCCTTGATTATCCGATGGAACAATGAGTCTGGTTCGCCAGCACCAAATGCCTTTTCGTCAACAACTCCAAAGATGAGCTCTCCGTTCCTTACGACTACATATGAGTCATAGGGACAGTCTTCAAAGGTACACACAGTACACTTTCTGCAGACGTTGGCCTTGAATGAGATGTTGATTCCTTCGGGTATGAACATACTGAATATCTGTTTGCCAGTCCATAGCTTCATAGGCGCTAAGATTGCCGGCGGGGGTAGCGCTCCAGCAAACTGACCTGTAGCTAGAAGCTGGTTCACCTGATTTTCGGTATACAGACTTCCCTTGCGAGTCAGCAAGAACGCTGCTGAGATGTAGTCTTGAAGGGCGCCAATAATGGGCCCGCCGTATCGTGGTGAAAGGATTTGTTCCTGCACACGCATCAGAACTCTGGCTTCTGCGCGTGCCTCTTCAGACTGTGGCACGTGTAGGTTCATCTCGTCACCGTCAAAGTCTGCGTTGTATGGTGGACAGACATACAGACTCAGCCTGAAGGTTCTGTATGGCATAACACGTACCTCGTGCGCCATGATTGACATCCTGTGGAGTGATGGCTGTCGATTGAACAGCACAATGTCACCTGAGTCGAGGTGCCGCTCCACAATGAAGCCTGGCTCGATGGTTTCGGAGATGATTGACCTGTCCTTGACGAACCGCAGATCCACCCTACGCCCGTCTGTACGGATAAGGTAGTTACAACCAGAATGCCGGTCGGGGCCTCTGAGTACAAGTTCCTGCATCTCTTCGAGGTTCCACTCAGTGACTCTCTGTGGAATTGTAAGAATCCGGGCCACCTGCTCCGGTACGCCGACCTCGTTCATACTGAGGTTGGGGTCTGGAGAAATGACAGTACGAGCAGAGAAGTCGACACGCTTGCCTGAGAGATTGGACCTGAATCGCCCCTCCTTGCCCTTCAACCTCTGAGCTAGTGTCCTGAGAGCACGACCTGACCTATGCCGTGCCGGTGGTATGCCAGACACACCATTGTCAAAGTATGTTGTGCAATGATACTGAAGAAGCTCCCAGAGGTCTTCGACGATGAGTTGCGGCGCACCTGCGTCCAAGTTCTCTCTAAGCCTCTGATTGATTCTGATGATGTCTATCGATTTGTGTGAGAGGTCATCCTCTGAACGCACACCAGACTCCAGTGTGATGGATGGTCGAACCGTGACTGGGGGTACTGGGAGTACAGTAAGAATGGCCCATTCGAGCCTTGCAGCTTCCGAGTTTATTCCCAGTAAAGCATAATCCTCGTCTGAAACGTTCTCGAGTCGTGACCTGATATCGATTGGTGTGAGTCGGACGGACCCAGCCTCACCAACCTCGTAGATAGATGTCGGCTTCTCGAGCTTCAGTTTCAGCTGCTCCTCACCACAGTGGGGACAGCTCTTAGTCTTTGCCGACCTCTTCAGAATATCCTTTGAGAGATTGGCCGTCTTCTGACCTATCTCAGGATATCTCTTGAACATTCGATTGTAATAGTCGATCTCATCCTCGTTCAGAAGGATTCGATTGCACTCCCTACAGATTGACCGTAGAACCTTGTGGATGACCTTAGCGTACCCTGCGTGCATGATTGGTCTGGCCAGTTCGATGTGCCCAAAGTGGCCTGGGCAGTTTCCAACACGATTGCCGCAGGTCCTACAGCGCTGACCAGGGTCAATGACTCCAAGCCGGGGGTCCATAATTCCTGATTCGATTGGGTAGCCGTCCTCGTCGTACGTGTCTGCGACGACTATCTGGGCTACTGACATCTTCCGGATGTCTTCAGGGCTTAGAAGCCCAAACTCGATTGAGTCGATTTTCTTGGTCGTAAGTCCACTAATCATTAGATCATCTCCTTCAAACGCAGCCTGGCAGCCAGGCCAAGTGACATCATCTCTTGTATGAGAAGCTTGAATGCGTACGACACCACAACACTACTGATTTTCGCGTTACTGCCGCATATCGGACAGTAGTACTGGTCCTTGTTCCGATCGTAGACCCCAATGAGTCCACACTCCTCGCAGACTAGCATATTGCTCTTGTCAGACTCATCAAGTAGTCTGCCCTTGAGCAGAATGGCAGCACCGTGACCAATGAGTACGTCACGCTCCATCTCCCCGAACCGTAGACCTCCCTCTCGGGCTCTACCCTCGGTGGGCTGTCTGGTCAAAATCTGTACTGGACCGCGTGCACGTGCATGAATTTTGTCTGCTACCATGTGATGCAGTTTCTGATACGCAATTACGCCAATGAATATGTCAACCTTGAGTTTCTCACCAGTAATACCAGAGTACATGACCTCTCGGCCTGTGTGCTGGAGACCGTGCTCTTGGAGCAGGTCGAAAAGCTCCTGTTCAGACACACCGCTGAAAGGCGTGGCATCCTGCTGGTATCCATCCATGCAAGCAGCCTTTCCAGCAATCATCTCTAGAATCTGACCGATGGTCATCCGGCTTGGGATAGCGTGGGGATTGATGAGAAGGTCAGGAACAACTCCGTCCTCGGTGAATGGAACGTCCTCCTGTGGGACAATGTAACCAATGACTCCCTTCTGACCATGACGAGAGGCGTATTTATCCCCGAGTTCGGGTACTCGCAGATCCCGGACCTTGACCTTCACCAAGCGGTTGCCATCGATAGTTTCGGTCAGTATGACGCTATCCACAACGCCAGACTCTCCGTGACGTACGGCCACCGAGGTTTCTCGGCGGTTGGGTGATGCAATGTCGAATTCTGAGTATTCCTCAAGGAATCGTGGTGGAGAAGTCCTGCCTATGAGGACATCACCGCCCTGTACCTCTACCTCGGTTTCAATGACTCCATCTTCGCCAAGATTACGGTAGGACTCTGAAGCCCTGTAGCCTCTGACGCTGCGATCAGGAATCTCGAACTTGTCCTCCTGTCCACCCGGATATTTGCGCTCTTCGCTCTCATAGACTCGGGTGAAAGTGCTCCTTCCAAGCCCACGCTCGATTGAAGCCTTGTTCATGATGAGAGCGTCCTCAATGTTATAGCCCTCAAAGGAGAGGATTGCGACCACAAAGTTCTGAATGGCTGGACGCTCCTCATAGCCTATTGAATCCATAGCTCTGGTCTTCACCAATGGAATCTGAGGATAGTGGAAGAAATGTGAACGGGTATCAGCACGATATCTGAAGTTTGATGCAGGGACTCCAACTGACTGCTTGGCCATGCCTGCCATGTACACGTTACGTGGTGACTGGTTTCTCTCCGGGAATGGAATCAGTGCTGCAGAGATACCAAGGATTGTTGCAGGCTCGATCTCCATGTGTGTGGTGTTGGGCCCAATCTCATGTGGATACATCGCAATGAGGGTGTTCTCCTCCTCTTCTGCGTCAAGGAATTCCACTATTCCGTTCCTCATGAGGTCCATGAAGCCCCACTCACCTTCCATGACCATTCGGAGGTGCTCGTCAGTAAGTCTGCTCTTACCGTTCTCTACGACTATCAGTGGTCGTCTGACGCGACCTGCATCGCAGTTTGCCTGTACCTCATGTGTGTTTTCATAGTAAGCAATGTTTGTTTCAGAATCAATCTCTCCAGCCCGACGCTTTTGTCGCATTGTCTTCACAAGGACCTGAGGTGCAGGATGCACTCCAACAAGTCGACCGTTGAGGAAGACGTCAGCAGCCTTTGTGCCTCGCTTCCCTCGGAGTTTCTCGATCCCTAGGACCTCGGCCTTGATGAGGGCCTTCTCGACAGCGGTTTCATCAGTACCTACCGAGATGTAGGCCATCATAGCGATATTCTTCACAAGCCCACAGTTGGGACCTTCAGGAGTTTCGTTGGGGCATATCTTGCCCCAGTGGGTGGAGTGTAGGTCTCGGGCCTCAAAGTGAGGTTGCGAACGAGAGAGCGGTGATACCACCCTTCGTAGGTGTGATAGTGATGATATGTAGTTAGTACGATCAAGTAGTTGTGATACACCAGCTTTGCCACCCACCCAATTTCCTGTTGCAAGTGCATGCTTTAGACGCTGGGTGATGACGTCAGCTCTGACTGCAGTACGGATGTTTGGCTTGCGGCCACGCACTGCTGTTCGCTCAAGCTGGTACTTTATGTCGCGAGTTAGAGAGTAGAGTGCCACTCTAAAAAGTGACATCAATAGGTCACCTGAGAGTTTAAGTCTCTTGTTGGCGTAATGGTCCTTGTCATCTTGCTGTCTTTTTGAGAGCACAAGCTCTAGAAGTCTCTCTACCATCTGACCGAGGTAGTAGGCCTTTTGAAGACGATGAGTGTCTTCTGTGCCGATATGGGGCAGCAGATACCTGTCGAGGACTTTCTCTGCACGGGCAAGCCTGTACTCCTTTGTCTGACCAACAGCAACTCGTTTGCCTATGAAGTCTAACGCATTATCCCTGGTAGAGGAGTCTTCCTCATCACGGGCAGCATTGATGGGAGCAGACTGTTCAATGGTGACAATGAGCTCGTTTCGAAGCTCGTCATCATCAGATATGACATCAACAATATCTCTGTCAGACTCTAGACCCAGAGCCTTCAGAAGAATTGCCAAGGGAATCTTCCCTGGTACAGAGGGGAATGAGACTCGTAGTTCACCACTTCGCTTTCTCTCAATTGTAACTGGCGCACGGAACCCACGGGAAGTCGAAAACACTTTTCCAATGTGAGTATAGCTTGAACTCTTACTTGCTTCTTCAATGAGGATTCTGTTCGGTGCCAAATCTTCTTGTGTTACTAGCACTCGCTCAGAGCCATTGATGATAAAATATCCACCCGGATCCTTGGGATCCTCACCATGCTTGATTAAATCCTCGTCTGACATGCCATGGAGGAGGCACTTCTCACTACGCAGCATCACCGGCATGTCACCCACATAGATTCTCATGGTTTCCATGCGTGTAGAGATTGATCCCTCCTTACGTACTGGAGTCATGTCCAAGTAGAGCTTGCTCGCATAGGTCAGGTTCCTGATTCGTGCCTCATTGGGATACAGAGGATGTTCACTTCCATCTGCTTCCCTGACTGACGGAGCTTCCACTGTGATGTCTCCGAGCTCCACATGATAGCCCTCGACCTTAGGATTCAGTCTTGCAACACTGTCTACAACCTGTTGAATCTCTTCGCGGATGAATCGGTTGAACGAGTCGAGATGCTGACCTACTAGGCCATAATGGCCAAAGAATGCCTCTATGACCGGCCAATACTTACCCGTGTCTTCTGCGCCTGTTGCCATATCACAACACCATGACTATATGGGACGGGGGAACTACTGCTCGCTACGCTTCCCAAGCATGAACCCAGAAAATCCGAGCTCACCCAATGCTTGCAATAGCCGCCCCGTGTTTTTTGCACAAACAGACACCGCATTTATCCGCTCAATCGGGGAAATGTGGCGGGCCGGGCGGGATGTGTTCCAATTCGAGGAATTCCCGAACTGTTTGAACCCGCGGCCCTCAGGTTAAAAGCCTGCTGCGCTACCTAGCTGCGCCACCGGCCCCGACCTTGACAGACCACAGATTACGCATGATATAATGTGCCGTTGTACGGTCTCATGACTTGTCAACAGCGTGATACATGGTCATGCATGAGTGGGAAGCAGTGCTGTCTGGGCAACTCGCACGGGTTTCTGTATTGATAAAAAGCTTTCCATAAAACGAAAGATGGAGTATCATCTAATCCAGCTTGGGTGAGCCACCAGATATAGTGTCTTCTTAGGTAAAAAGCGTTATGCTGGCTTGATGTTCTGCCTATCTGAAACAATGGGCCACTAGATTATTCTCTTGGAACTGAGTATCCGTCTTGACTACTATGCCAGAGGAGTCTCTCTGAATTCGAATAGCACTGACTTCATCTCGGACCTTCTGCTTCATATCTTCAAAGCTTCTGAATTTGAAGGGAGCTGCTCCGACAACTTTAATAGAAAATCGGCTGTCGGACCCGCTGGGCCCCTGTAGTGTAGTCCGGTCTAGCATTCAAGACTGTCAATCTAGTCGGGTTGACCGATGGAACGGACCTCTTGAATTTCTCTCATTCAGAGAGAAATGGGGACAGACCCGGGTTCAAGTCCCGGCGGGGGCGCCACCTTCCTTTGTCCGATTCTGTCTGAGCTTAGAAAGAAACTTCCTAATCCGCGAACTAAGTGAGTATAGATACGGCACCCTAAACTCTTGGTCATCCTTGTGCCTTTCTTCAAACTCGCCTGCAGTTCTATCTTCATCTGCACGTAGCCCCACGGGTTTCATAAACCAGAGAGCGGCAGCACCGATTAAGAAAACCACTGGAAGAGGTACTAGATAAGAAGACTGACCACGAACATAGAAGGATGATATTATGGAGAAGGCCACAAGAGGGACTAGCATACCAAGTACACCACAGATGAGAGAGAAGCTTCGACTTCCTATGCCTCTAAGATAGCGAAGAACACTGTAGGAATAAAACACCTGAAGACTTGCAAATGAAAGGTAGGATACTAGATTGTAAAGATCAAACAGGGAGAAGTTGATGGCTGTATAGCTATAGCGTATGTCGTGTTCAATCAAGAATTGTGCAACGCCTCCAAATAGATGATAGTCAACTCGGAAAGATGTATGAATGTCAACTAGAAGAATATAGGGCATCACAATGACCAGCAGCCCTGTTATGGCGCAAAAAAACTTGCATTTGAATGTCACATCTGACTTCTCCACTGTCATGTGCTCGTCTGTAGTGGCTCTATCAATACAAAGTAGTGAGCCCTCTCTGCTGAGAATCGGGAAGAATACGAGCAGTACCAGAACAAGTGTTGTAAAACGGACGAGATTCCCAGTCAGAAAGTCTTGAAATCCCGGGAAAAGAAAGATAAACAGTCCCTGACCAAATAGGACACCGAGGAGGGAAATGATGACGATAACTGCCATTCCAGAAATTCGAATTGGCCTTTTTCTGCCCATTTTGGAGAGTTGCAGATTGAAGTAGATAGCAGGGATACACAGGATTAATGCAAGAAGAAGAGTAATGGGATTGGCGAACTCAACACTCCATTCTTCATAGTATCTGGAGAGCATCAGTTTAAAGGCAATTGAATGGTAATACAGACGATCCAATGTGTTTATGGTCCAAAAGTCAATCCCATAAGGCAGTATAAGTAGAACTATAATCTTGAACGCTGTCCTTAGCCAGTATCCAGGGGTAACGTTCTTCAAAATGCCAATTAAATCAGTCGACTCAGACATCTTTCTCGGAGCACCAACGAATTCATGGAGCCTTTTTCCCTTCATTTGAGAACAAGAACCAATGTCTTTCACACTTGTTCTACATTGATAATTGCAGAAGAAGCACTTGACTCTAGCTGTCAAATAGCAATCGAGAGTAGCTATTTGTGACCCTCTAATGTGCCTCTGGGTCATATACTCTCAAAGAGTGATAAATTTGTGGACATCATGACTGAGGAAATCAGGTTTGGTGCTATTGTCCTGCAGGACATGCCCTGGAAAGAGCTGGTCAGAATCTGGCAAAAGTTTGACACACTGGGTTTTGACAGCACGTGGATAGCTGATCACTTCGTAAACTATGCACACCCTACAGGGCCCTGGCTTGAAGGGTGGACCGCCCTCGCGGCACTCGCAGCCTGCACATCCAAGATTCGCTTGGGCACATTGGTATCTTCAATCCCGTTTCGAAATCCCGCTCTTTTGGCACGTCAAGCCATGACAGTTGACCACATCTCAGGTGGACGACTTGAGCTGGGGATTGGGGCAGGTGCTTCCGGTGGGATAGACCCGTCATGTCGGATGATAGGTATTGAGGACTGGTCATTTAAAGAGAGGACTGACCGGCTCCGGGAACAGGTTGAGATAGTTGACAAGCTCCTTCGGAACAAAACTTCCAGCTACAAGGGGAAGTATTACAATATCAATGAGGCAATAATGGCTCCAGGACCTGTTCAAAACCCGCGTCCTCCAATAGTGGTTGCAGCCCATGCAAAAGCATCACTCAGAGTTGCTGCAGAGTATGCAGATGCCTGGATATCCTACGGTGGTGAGTTTGGATCTCCCGTTGAGGTTGTGCTTGATAAGACAAGAGATCGTAATGAGGCTCTCAACAAGTACTGTGAAAAAGTTGGTCGCGATCCCACTTCTCTCAGACGTTCACTTCTGATATTTGGTGTTGAGGCGAACACAGCATTTGCATCCGAGAACCAGTTCGTTGAGATAGTTGAGAGATACACAACAATTGGAATGACCGAACTGATATTCTTCTATCCTATCTTTGCCCCGGACCAGATTCCCACCTTTGAAACAATCGCCAGAGGAACCATTCCCGTACTTCGGAAATCTTGAAGGCTGGTGGCGCATCCCAAAAGACAGATAGGAAAGGGTGTAGCAATAATATCACCGTGATTTGGAGGAGATAACTAATGACAGAAATACCGTATAGTGGAGAGAAAACTGCCAAGGTGGGCAATGTAGAGATTGCCTATGACACATTCGGAGATTCTTCTGCTCCGCCTATACTGCTCATCATGGGACTGGGTGCACAGATGATTCGATGGGATGAGGTGTTTTGCAAGGCTCTCGCAGGACAAGGTCGTTGGGTAATTCGTTTTGATAATCGAGATGTGGGGTTGTCAACGAAGTTTGAGAGTGCCGGCGTTCCCAATATTATGGCGCTTATACAGGGAGGATCAGTTGATGTCCCGTATAAATTGAAGGATATGGCAGATGATGCAGTTGGACTACTTGATGCACTAGAAATCAAGGCAGCTGATGTTGTTGGCGTTTCAATGGGAGGTATGATCGCTCAGACTATGGCTATTTACTATCCCGAAAGAGTACGGACTCTGACATCAATCATGTCTTCGACTGGCAATCCAAATCTACCACAACCAACCCCGGAGGCTATGTCAGTCCTACTTGCACCACCTGCGACCAGCCGAGATGAATACATTAAGAATTCTCTGGAATCTGCGAAGGTGCTACATGGGTCCCATTACCCATTAGATGATGAATATGTCCGTAACTACTCGGAAGTTTCCTACGATAGATGCTTCCATCCTCCAGGATTTTCAAGACAGTTGGCTGCCGTTCTTGCATCAGGGAACAGGAATGAGGCGTTGGCAAATGTGAAGATCCCAACTCTAGTCATTCATGGTAACGCCGACCCCCTGGTTCCAGTTGATGCTGGGAAAGATACAGCCAAGAGCATACCAGACGCAAAGCTGTTGATCATCGAAGGAATGGGGCACAGCTTTCCAGTTGAAAAAGTACCGCAGATACTTCAAGCGATTCTGCAACACACTGCTCCATAGATGGGCAAATCTATGCAATTCATCTATCGCGACTCAGATAAGGGGGTCTGTCAGACTCAGAGGATATGATGTCCTGTATTGAGATGCTCTTTGAGCATAATTTTGCTGTCAGAAGGGCCATTATTGACTCTTTGAAGCCGCTCTCTAACGATGACTTTAATCGAAATCATGGAGTAGGTTGGGGCTCAATAAGGGACATCCTAGTCCATCTGGTAAATACAGAAAAATATTGGATTTCTATCCTCAAGGATGGGGGGATGGAGTGGCTGGAGTCTAGCCATTATCCAGATCTAGGTAGTGTAGCTGATACATGGGCGGAAGTTGAGAAGGTCACAAGAGAATACCTGACGAAACTGGGAACAGATGATCTTCATCATTTGAAGAGGGTAAGGTGGCCCGATGCCACCATCAGCTTCACTGTAAAGAAAGCACTTGTGCACCTAGCAACTCATGAGGTTCATCATCGTGGGCTGATTGTGGGTTTGATTAGAATGACGGGACATACACCACCAATTGTAGATATGTTGTAAGGGAAGCGATGACAAATGACGAAGTTCCTTGACGCGTGTTATGA
>SMTZ1_10005333_pt1 | contig 12918 bp, 13 predicted proteins | sample DeeMarSWOR136_30_FD_25667 | JGI IMG/M metagenome (IMG submission 25667) | reverse complement strand
TATTCTTTTAGTTTTTCAACAGTTTCAAGCATCTCTTCAGGACGAGCAACCTCAATACCAAGTGTTCCTCTTGCTGCAATTGCTTTTAAATTCTTTGAACCCATTACAGCTCCCAGACCACAGCGTCCAGCAGCGTTTTTAACTCCTGTTCGAACGCATGCAAACCTTACAAGGTTTTCACCAGCAACTCCACAAACTGCTGACTCCACATGTCCAAGGTCTTTTCTAAGGGACTTCTGAACATCCGTTGTATCCATTCCCCAATAATTTCTTGCATCTTTTATTTCAATATCATTATCTTTTACATATAGATAGGAAGGTTTCTTTGCTTTTCCTTTTATAATTAATCTATCAAAACCAGCATATCTAAGTTCAGCTGCAAAATATCCACCACAGTTTGCATCCCCAAGAATTCCTGTTTCAGGTGATTTTGCGGACACATTGAACCTGCTTGAGTTAGGAACAAGAGTTCCTGTTAGAAAACCTGTTCCAAAAATTAATACATTTTCTGGAGAAAAGGCATCGATTCCAGGTTTGATCATTTTATAAAGGTAGTAACTATTAAGTCCTCTTCCTCCCAAAAAATTTTTTTTCAGAGAATCTGAAGTTTTTTTAATTGTAACTTTTTCTTTTGTTAAGTCAATTATTGCCAGTTTTTTATTAAACATTTTATCATCCATTAATTGCAGCAGATAAGACCTTTGCAACATTTTCATTAATTACTAAATCTGCGATTTCATCAAGAGGAGTGGGATCAATATTAATTATTACCAATTTTGCTCCGGATTTTTTAGCAATACTAGGCATTGATGCTGCAGGATATACAACAAGAGAACTACCTAGTACAAGAAATAAATCACAGTTTTTTGAGGCAAGTTTTGCCATTTCAAGTGCATATTGTGGAAGTGGCTCACCAAAAAGAATGGTTCCAGGTTTTAAAGTACCTCCGCAAGAGCATCTTGGAGGTAATTCTTTTTGTAATTTTTTAAAGGTTTCTTCCATGCCATAGGTTTTACCACAACTAAGACAGTTTATTTTTCTTGTATTACCATGGAGTTCTATTACATTTGATATTCCCGCTACTTGATGCAGGCCATCAATATTTTGAGTTATTACTCGATATAACTTACCCAATTTTTCTAATTCAAATAATAGGTAATGACCTTCATTTGGTTTTGCTTTTTTTATAACTGGGTATCTTTCATCCTTAAAAAAATTCCAGTAATAGGTTGAGTCTTGCATGAAAATATCAATATTTGCATAAATATTGGGGTCATACTTTGACCAAAGACCACCTGCACCTCTAAAGGTTGATATTCCACTGTCTGCAGAAAATCCTGCACCTGTGAATGCAACGATCTGGTCAGAGGTTGTAATAAATTTTTTAAGCGTAGAAATTTTGTTATCCATTACTTGTTTCCTCGTAAAAGTTGGGGTAGTCAATATTTTAGAATATGGTAATAGTATTAGAAGTTTTTAGTATGCTATTTGCCTGGCTTTTTTCATGCAATTATTTTTAATATTTCACCGATTGTAATCAATTTGTATAAAAGCTTTAAATACTTCTACATCAATAGGAAATTGAATTAGTGGGAGGAAGTAAGTATGAGGAAGTTGCTGATTGGAATAATAATCATATTTTTGTTGTTGGTTCCATCAGTTGTATCAGTTTCTATAAATACAACCTCTCAAAGTAAAAATGGTAACATTCTTTATGTTGGTGAAGATAATCTATTTCCTATCACTAATTTTACTTGGACGCCAACATTTCCAGAACCAGGGGAGCCAATACTTTTTAATGCTTCAGAAAGCCATGATTTTGATGGATACATAACACTCTATGAATGGGATTGGGATAATGATGGAGTATTTGATGAAAACCATACTAGTCCATTAGCTACACACGTCTGGTATGATGAGGGAGAATTTCCTGCTACTTTAAGAGTTACTGATAATGACGGTTTAACAGGTATAAAAACAAGATATGTTTGGGTGTGGATGAAGTGGTGGTGGCCACCCATTATTAACGGTCCAACATGTGGAAAAGTAGGAGTAGAATATGATTATGAATTCGTCCAAACGAATTATGAAAATGACGATATCAGTTATTTCATTGATTGGGGAGATAATACAACAACAGGATGGACTGACTTTTATCCAGCAGGTATGGAGATTATAAGAAATCACACATGGTATGAAAAAGGAGTTTACATAATTAGAGCAAAGGCGAAGGATATTTATGGTAGGGAATGTAACTGGGGAGAATTTGAAGTAACTATTAATAAAAACAAAGCGGTTTATGATTCTTTGTTTTTACGGTTTTTAGAAAGGTTCCCATTACTAAGGGAGGTATTATCACGAATTATAAACCATTAAAGGTTGGTTTAGCAGTTATTATTATTGCTTTATTGATTAGTGTTAGTATCACTCCATCAAGTGGTAATATAATGTCTTCTGATGATATTATTCCACCTGTTACAACTCACACTCTTGACCCATCTGAACCAGATGGTGAGAATGGTTGGTATGTGAGTGATTTAAATGTGACACTGAATGCTACAGATGATATGTCTGGGGTAAATCATACATATTATAATGTAAATAATGGAGAATGGAAGATATATACTGAACATTTTACAATATCAGAAGATGGAGAGTATATTCTCATTGAATATTATTCAGTTGATAAATCTGAAAATATTGAAAAGATTAAATCCGTTAAAATAAAAATTGACCAAACGGGACCAGTTATTGACCTAACTCATGATGGGGCCTGGGGAGATGCAATACATGGTTGGGAATTGTATAATCGAGCTAATGCAACCGATTTTATTAGCGGGATGGAGAGAGTTGAATTTTATATTGAAAGTGACCATAAGGGAACCATTTATGGACCAGGTTCAGATTATGAATGTTGGTGTAACTTCTCATTTGGTTTCAGACTTTTTGGATTGATTCATAATACAGAGATTACAGAAGAATTTGTATACTTTGATGCATTAATAGTTATACTTACAGGACTTCCCGAATTTGCTTTTAATATCGCAGAAGCCTATGATAATGCTGGTAACTCTGCGTGGGATGGTATGGGACTTGGTGTTGGCTCTCCATCTCATATTGATGAAATATATCTATTTCAAGATATAACACTACCAAATAACTATACAGGATATATTGGTAGATATTTTATATGGGCTGAGTTTGGGCAACCATAAAAGTTTAATGGTGGATTAAACATTATTAAAATTTAGAAATATATTGTAAAATCTTAGTAAAATTCTTTACAAATACAATAAACTCTTCTTCATTTATTTTAACAAGGAGAAGTTCTTTTTCATTACTCCATTTGAAAAAATTAGGTACCTCAACTAACTTTTTCTTTTCTTCAAAATTAGATCTATATTTCTTATACATACGGAGCATATATTTTGTTTTATCAACAATTTCCTTTTTTACATCTTTAACTGAAATCCTATAATGCTTAGTCATAAAAAACACATCAACAAAATCCCTTGCTTTTATTCCGCGGCGAGTTAAAATTGCTCTAACCTTTTCACATAAGATTTCTTTAACATCATACGTCCAATAAGAAATATAAGTAATATAATCCTTGTAATCGTCTTCAAATAATATCTCAAGCTCTTTATCTTCTTTATCACTAAGGAGACAATTAACAACTTTTTTAGAAACATCAAAAATAACGTCTTCAACAAAATTTATTTGAATTTTAATAAAAGAACGGTGTTCTAAAACCACAGAATCAAACCAAATTTTGAAAGTAACAAATTTATTTCCACCACCAAATTCGATATAATCTTTATTATTCTTGTCAAGAATAAAATCTAAATCTCTTTTTCTTGCAATGTCTACAAGAAGCTCACCAATTTTATCTTTAAGGTCTGAAATAATTTTTCTAGTTTCTTTTTGTGATTTATCTTTAAAAATAGATTGATCTATCCATGTAAAATCAATATCTTCAGAAAAACGATAATAACCAAGATAACATTTAATTAAACAAGTTCCGCCTTTAAAAGCTAAATTATTAGAAAAGAACTCGTCCTTTGAAAGATCTAATAATATTTTCTGGAGTATTATATCCTTTTCAAGGAGATCTTTCCTTTTAACATTGAATCTCTTAGATAATTCATCTATGAATTCTTTCATAGTAATCCTTCAAGTGTTTTTTTAACAGTTTTGGGATAATGTTTTACATATTTTCTGATTTTATCCTTTGAAATATCACTAATATAATCGGCAATATCCATTATTATTCTTCTTCCAGGAATTTTGTTATATCTCCAGATATATATAAAATCTAGAATGGTTTTTTCAGGATCTGAATATCTTAAATTGCCTTTTTTAATAACACCAAATTCTAAAAGTTTAAAAGAAACTCGATGAAATTCAACTTTATAACCACTAACATCTATTGGTTTTGATCGAACTATTTTATCATTAATGATATGATCAATAACAAAAGTTTCATGAGTCATATTATTAATCTTCAGTGCAGAATATAATCCAAAATACCAATTTGTTACACCCTTATACTTTAACCCTTTTCCTATCAATTCTCTATAAGAATATTTTGATCTCCCAAATTTTAATTCTTCTAAACTTTTTAAGTAAAATATACCTTTAAAAATTCTAATAATATAACCCCTTCTAATAAAATATCTAACAGCATCTTCATAATTGATTTCAAATTTTTTACAATATTCCTTAAGAGTGTCAGACGTAATAAATTCTATTTTATCTAGATATATTTTTTTTAACAACAAACTTGATTTCATTTTGTATCACAATGTGCTATTTTTTGTAACATTATGATATATATCACAATGTGCTATTTATAGTTTATGTTACAAAATGTTATAAAGAAGATTAAAACCACTAAAAATTCATATTGTTTTACCTGGTTCTTCTCCTATTAATCTGCTCATGGTTCGGCGTGCCAATGTTCCTCAATAGGAGAAAAATTTAGATTGACGCCTTTTTTTCCTTAATTTGCGTTGGACACAAATAAAACGTTTATATACTCTGCATCTGATTAAATATCTGTGGGAGGAAAGGAAAAATATGCAGAAGAGTATAATAAAGAGAGGTTTAGTAGTAGGAATAATTGTTTTATTCATTGGAATTGCCATAGCACCAAGTGTTACATCTATAGAGTTTTCAAAGACTAAGACTTCAAATAATATTGATTTGGTTGAAATAACCTTACAGTTATGCAAGTCTGATGGCGTTGAAGACCATAAAATGTTTATCACACAAGAGCAAGAGGATAGGTTAGAACTTCTTATTGAAAGTTTCAAAGCAGATTTAGATAATGCAGAAACAAGGGAAGAGACAATAGAAATCTATAAAGATATGGTAGTATCATTAGATGAACTTGGAATACTACCAGAGAATACAAATTGTAAAGAAGTACAAGATTTAATATCAGGGGAAATTGGTTACAACATCCCTGAAGAATTGAAATTAAAAAATATAATATTTAATCAAGATGATGGAGAAAATAAAAATTGTCAAATATCTGGGGAAACAGATGATACTATAATAACTCCATTTGTTTGCAGTATTTTTTTATATTCTCTATTATTAAGAGCTATACTATTAGACCGTTATGTAGAGATACAAATTTTAATTTGGTTTGCAATTTCCAAGGCTATCAATTTTTTTCCTTTAAACTTAAACTTGGGTGGATTAATCACTTTTGGGTTGAAGGAATATGAATGTGAGTCAAGTATGTATTTTTATAATGCTGCTAAAGGTTGGGTAAATACTATTGGTTCGAATGGTATAAAAAAATGGGATGGTTATATCTATGGGAATATTACAGAGATACCAACTGGTCCAATAATATATTATCTCTTAGGTGCCATTGGTTTCACAGGTTTAAAAATAAATAATTTCTTTCTAGGTTCTGCTCTCTGGGTAAAATTAAGGTCTAAACCTCTATAAAGGTTTGGTTAAAAGATAGGTGAAATAAAGATGAAGAAAGAAATATTGATATTTGGAATCATTTGTTTATTCATTGGAGTTGGTATACAACCAGCAATTGCTAATGTAAATAATTCCTCTATTTCCAATGATGGGAATGATTGTGAGATATGTCAAAAGGTTGAACCTTTACAACTTTTAAAAATTAAGAGCCTATTATTTAGTTTAGAGACACATTTTAATGAATTATCATTTTTATCTAAACAAAATCCTATTATTAAAACGATATATCAAGAGTTTTCTAAAACATTTTCAGTTCTTAAAGAAATTAATATGGATTATATGTCCTATTGGGATTTTCCAATTATTTGCCCAATTTTATTTATTTTACAAACATCTTTAATTTTATTAGAATTTTATTATTGGTATTTTGGAGGTCGTTTTGATTTACCTTTGGTAAATGGTATAATAGAGATTTTAGATTCTTTAGGTTTATTATTAAACTGTTCTTGGTATGATCCTCCTCCACTTCATTAACAAATATTGTATAATATATGTGAAAGAATAATTAAATATAATTAGAGGGTAAGAAAATGAAAAAAATATTGATATTAGGAATCATTTGTTTATTCATTGGAGTTGGTATACAACCTGCATTTGCACATGAAAATATTTCTATTAATAGACCATCATCTGGAAACATAGAGGATTGTAACTGTCAAGTCGCTGATAATTATAATCTTGTTGTACTTGAAAGATTGTTTAATAGAATTGAGAGTGTATTGAACAGAGTGGAAACTTGTAACAAATTAATACCTTTTTTGTTTAAAGATAATCCTGAGGTTATAAAGGATTGTGAAGAATTATCTGAAAAGATTAATACTTTTAGAGAGATGAATAATGAATTTAAATCTGATTCAGCATTACTGGATAATAATCGTATTTGTGATTTTCTATTGACGCTAATTGTAATAATTATGTTTATTTGGGAGGAAATAACTTTTGATATACAAAATGAAATATTGGCTGCACTTCTTATTCTTTTATATTTACCTGCTTTTACATTAATGTTTATTTCCGGTTATCTTTATATGGTTGTTTTTGATTGTCATTTTCCTGTACCATAACATATTTAAGATTACAAAATGCATTAAAAACAAAGAATTGAAACAAAAAATACTCTTAATTAAAATACTAATCCTTTTAAAATTTGTAATAATTTTTATAGAAAAGCAGAATTTAGATTTTAAGTGCAAAACAGACTTTTAGTCAAAGCTTTCGAGATGCTGAATAAGAGTGCAAAAATCCGAATAAAATTGCAAACCAGAAAATGTTATAAACAAATATCTAAGAATTCTTCTCTTATCAATCACTTTTTATGTCCCATGCCCACTCAGCAAATGTTGCTAGTAAAAGCCGAGCACCCATTTTCAAATAAGGTACATTTATTGTCTCAAGGGTATCATCAGGTGAATGTCTGTGATAATCCCATTCGTACTCATAACAACAAACAGAATCATAACCAAAATTCCAGAAATTCTTATAATCGGCAAAAAAACCTTCAGTCTTTCTCTGTGGTACTACTTCAAGATTAATATGATCTGAGTATTGTTTACAATTATCTGACATATCTTTGGTTATCCAACATGATCCCTCATTTTCTATAGAATGAATTTTTCTCCTACCTTCTTCAGTTTCTGCAAAACCAAAATCCTCAATATTTACAACAGCAACAATGTTCTTGTTTTTCTTATTACAATCTTTTGAGTAAGCGTAACTGCCCAAAAGGCCCTGTTCCTCTCCATCAACCAATAAAAAACATACACTATGGTTAAATGAATATTTGCTCATAATTTTTGCAATAGAAAGAATTGTTGCAACACCAGAACCATCATCATTTGCACCAGGGGAACGTGGCCAGCTATCATAATGTGCTGTGATAATATATATTTCATCACTTGTTATATCTGTTCCATATAAAGTAGCCTCTATATTTTTTCCTTCAAACCACCCAAAAAACCATTTTGGTACTCTTAGATTTTTTAATGTTGATTTCTGAGCCCAGGATTGAGTAATAACCTTTAAATCCATACTCTTTAACTCATCTACTAAGTATCTACGAAGCTTTTCAATTGGCAAATCAAAAATTTTTCCTAAAAATTTCCTTTGGGTAGGATGAGGTCCAAAAGAAATAATTTTTTTAAGATAGTTTAAAAGCATTTTTTCATCTAACTGCTGTATTAAATCTGTAATTTTTTCAGATATATTATCTTCTTTTTGCTTAGAAATCTCTTCTTCCGATACGATAATTATATTTTTTTGAAATAAATTTTTAAGTTTATCAAGATTTAATAAAACTGTCAGTATAGAGATCAGAAATAATATTACAAGTTCGATTGCAATAATTTTCTTTTTAGTTTTTATCTTCAAATCTTCCCACCGATTTATCGGCTTAAAATCTGCTAATTATTTACAATTTTTGACTAAATATACAAAAAAAATAAATATTATTACAGATATTTGTAAAATATGTCAAATATTACGCATGAAGTTTGGAAAATCCTTGATAATAATCCAAGTATAAGACGAGACATGAATCGAGGTTTAATTAATACAAGTGCATTAGCAAGATACATCATTAATGAAAAAAAAATCTCTGCCTCTCTAGATGCAATTATTGTTGCAATAAGACGCTATGAAGTTAATCAACACAAAGAAATTTTTAATACTGCTCAAAAATTATTAAGCAAGATAGTTAATCTATCAACAAAAGACAATTTAGCAGAGGTTTCTCTTATTAAGGATACCGATGTTCAAAATAATCTCCCAAAACTCTTCAGCTTTATTCATTACGTCCAAGGTGACGTTCTTAGAGTTACCCAAGCAAACAAATCAATCAGACTTCTTATAGATGAAAAAAACCTAGAACAAGTAATATCACTATTTCCAAAGGAAAAAATCCTTTCAAAAGAAGGAGGTCTTGCAGAAATTAACATTTATATTCATCCACAAATGCAAAAAACACCTGGAATACTTGCAATGATTGCAAATGAACTTGCAATAAATGAAATTAACATTGTTGAATTTGTGACCTGTCCTCCAGAGATGTTATGTATTGTTAAAAAGGAAGATTTGCTTAAAGCAACAGGAATCCTATATAAATTATGTGAATCAAAATAGTAAAATTATTTTTTATGCCCTGACAAAGGCATTATATCTTTTTTCATCCCCAATTGTAGTAATTGGCCCATGGCCTGTATAAACAATGGTATCATCAGGTAACGTGTAAAGACGAGTTTTTATTGAATTTGACAAATCCTCAAATGATCCTTTTCTAAAATCAGTTCTACCGATACTTCCTTGAAAAAGGGTGTCACCACCAAAAAGCATGCGATCATATAGAAAACTCACTCCACCTGGTGAATGACCTGGAGTATGTAAAACCTCAAGTTCGAATTCTCCAAATTTTATTTTTTCTCCATCCTTAATAAATCTGTCAGGTTTTGGTGGTTTATCAATAGCAATCCCCCATCGTTTAGCTGCATTTTCCCCATCTTCTATAAAAAAGAAATCACCTTCATGAGCAAGAAACACTGTTTGAAGGTTTTTCCTTAATTTTGCAACACCACCTACATGATCAAAATGTCCATGGGTTGCCAGAATAAATTTTATTTTAATACCTAGTTCATTAACTCTATCAATAATAATTTCTGCATCATCACCTGGGTCAATTATTACTCCAAGTTTTTCCTTTTCATCCCAAACGATATAACAGTTGGAGCACAAAGGACCAACAATTAAGGTTTCAACTTCTGGTCTAGAAGAGGTCATCAAGGTCATCTCCTTCTCCATCACCTTCAGGCATCTTTCCAAATTGCTGAAGAAATTGTTGAATTAATTCACTTTCACGTTTTGTATACATAGGATCAGGTTCAAACCAGAAATATCTAGCTTTTGTATCAGAGCTTAATTTTTCCTTTAAATCAGCTTGTATGTTCTGAGTTCCCTTTATTACAATTATTACCTTTTTTTCATCGCGCAACTGATAGACTCCTTCAACTGCAGGTACTTCTGTAACATTTTCTTCATTTAGATCAAGCCATTTATCAGGTGGAAATGTAACAGGCAGAATTTCAAGACGTAAGTCACATCTTAAACAGCGATCTGACTCTTGTTTTGCTTGATTTTCTGAATAGCAATTCTCAACCATTTCAAAATTTTTTATTCTGACATCTGGACTAATTTTTGGAGGATTTGCTCTTTCTTTATTTGCAAAACCTTCTAACTTTCCTATATAAGGATCTGATTTTGATGATACAAAGGTCTGATAGATATTTCCATCTCCACCAAGATATTTATCAATGGAAATTGCAGCATTTGCACCATCTGCAACAGCTTCAACAACAGATGATGGACTTCTAGCAACCTCACCACCTGCATAAACACCTTTTATATTTGTTTTCATATCTTTGTCGATTGATAAAATTCCATTTTTTGATACTAGTTCTTTTGCCCAAGAGGTATCTGAACTCTGACCTATTGCAAGTATTACTTTATCAGTTTCAATTTTTTTAGTCTCACAACTATCAAACTCGGGAGAAAATTTACCCTTTTGGTCAAAAACAGAAGTACATTTAATAAGTTCAATTGAGGTAACCTTACCATCTTTTCCAAGAATCTTTGAAGGACCCCAAGAAGGATGCATAATCACACCTTCTTCTTTTGCCTCCTTTATTTCCCAATCGTGAGCAGGCATTTCTTTTTCGCATTCAAGACATGCAAGCTTAACTTCATCTGCTCCCAATCTTAAAGCAGACCTTGCAACATCCATTGCAACATTTCCTCCACCGACTACTACAAGTCGTCCACTCATTGAATTTATCTTTTTCTTTTTAACATCTCTTAGGAAATCAAGACCCCATTTTACTCCATCTAATTCTGAGCCATCAACGGGAATTTTCTTACTAAGCCACGCACCACTGCCAATAAACACTGCATCAAAATCCTTTGAAAGGTCAGTTAGTGTTACTTTCTCTCCAACTTTAGTATTGGTTTTAAAATCAACTCCTAAATCTTTGAAAAATTCAAGTTCCTTATCCAAAACCTTGGGAGACAAGCGATAATCAGGTATTGCATATCTAAGCATACCACCGAGTTTTTCTTCGGCTTCAAAGATACTTACTTTATGACCAGATAGTGCTAGAAAATAAGCAGCACTAAGACCTGAAGGGCCACTTCCGACAATAGCAACTTTTTTATCAGTTGATTTTTTTATATTAATCTTAGAATGTTTTCCATTATCTGCTACAAACCATTTAAGGGAACATATTGCAATTGGCTGATTTAGTTCTCCTCTGCGACAATTATCTTCACATGGATGAAAACATACCCTACCTAAAATCCCTGGAAATGGAATTTTTTCTCTAATAACTGCTAATGCCTCAGAATATTTTTTATTATTTATTAGATTGATATATTTTGGTACATCTATTCCCGCGGGACATCCTGCCCTGCAAGGAACAAGAACCTCATCTCTTTCTCCTCTAGGTAAATCCTTGTCAGTAAGAGCACCAGTTGGACATACCTCCACACAAGTTCCACAAAATCTACATTCAGACTCATCAAATCTTGAACTTTTTGTAGGGCCAACCACTGCTTTTTCTTTATTAAAAACAAAACCTAATGCATCAATTCCTCTTAACTCTCTACATGCTCTAACACATCGTAAACAGGAAATACACAGGTTATGATCACGTTCGAAAAGTGGTTCTTCTTTATGTTTTGGAAGGTCTTTAAAAACATATTTGGTTAAATCTTGTCTAATACCAATATACTGTGAAATTTTTTGTAATTCACAATGACCAAGCAAAGGACAACAACGCTCGTCTTCAGGGACATTTGTCGAACATTGGGTTCTTGGACAACCCTCTTGTTGAGCGCATTGAAGACAAGCATGAGGATGGTCTCTTAATAATTCAGCTAAATTATCCTTTCGCATTTCCTTAATTGCATCTGTTTCAGACTCAATTTCCATACCTTCCTCAATTAAGGTATCACAAGAAGTAACAGGATCTTTTTTACCATTTATTTTTACAAGACAGAGTCTACAACCAGAAAAACCATCCTTTGGTCCTGAACCATCATCTTTAAAATCCCCATCACCTCTATAAATTACATCAACTGGTTTTAGACCATGTGAGCTTCCTAAACTAGGATGATAACAAAGTCTAGGAATATAGATATCATTTTTATCAGCGGCCTCCAGTATTGTCATCCCTTTTTCGGCCTTAACCTCGTTACCATTAATCTTTATAGTAATACTCATACCAAACCTCTGTTCTCACCAAGAATGGGAAATAGCATCTTGTTTACATGCGCTCATACATGGCAATGGTGGTCTATTTGACATTGGTTTACAAGGAGCACAGGTATATTTTATTTTTTTACGTTCTGCATCAGTTACAAATGCAACTTCCTCATCAGAAAGCGGATCATTTTCATCTGGTCCTACATCCAAAACCCCATAGGGACAAGCACTTATACAATCTCTACAGCCATTGCATTTATCTGTATCAATTGCAATGAAGAAGTCCCCCGAACCATCCTTATATCCATAATTTGCTATCATGGAAAAACCTCATTACTATTTCTTTCCTTTTTCAATCAATGCTTTTGCAAATAATGCAGCACCTAGAGCTCCTGCTATTTGTGTATCATATTCAGTGGTTTTCATAATAGGGATTCCAACTTCTTTTTCAAGCCTTTTAACTACTCCAATATTTTTTGCAATCCCGCCAGTTATTGCAAAGTCCTCTTCAACTCCAATTCTTTCAAGCAATGTCATTATCCTATGAGCCATTGCAGAACAATAGGCAGCAAGAACCTTATTTTTTGGCCAGCCTTCACGGAGTAGGCCTGTTGCTTCAGTTTTTGCATATACAACACAAGTGCTACTAACTGGTGGAGGTTCTTTAT
>SMTZ1_10006122_pt1 | contig 12919 bp, 13 predicted proteins | sample DeeMarSWOR136_30_FD_25667 | JGI IMG/M metagenome (IMG submission 25667) | reverse complement strand
ATGATTTCGAAAAAAGTTTAAATAAAAATCGTTGCTCTCTCTCTTTCAAGAAATGGAGTGGACTCGAAGTGGAAGCAAGCTACACTCAGGTAAGTGGTCAACCGGTGTTAATTCTTAGAGAAGGCACAACAAGGTCAAGGGGACGAGAAGCCCAACGGGCGAACATCACCGCGGCAAAGGTCGTGGCGGAGACCGTCAAATCCTCCTTAGGGCCCAAGGGCATGGACAAGATGCTCGTCGACGGCCTGGGAGACGTCACGATCACCAGCGACGGCGCGACCGTACTGAAGGAGATGGACATTCAACACCCTGCGGCGAAGATGATGGTGGAAGTCGCCAAAACAACGGACGACGAAGTGGGAGATGGGACAACCTCCGTCGTCGTTCTTTCGGGCAGACTTCTCGAATTAGCAGAGGAATTAATTAATAAAAACATTCATCCCACGATAATCGTTGATGGGTACAGAGCGGCAGCTGAAAAAACATTAACCTCCTTAAACGACATCGCGATCAAAGTCTCGCCGACCGACAAGGTCATGCTCAAAAAAGCGGCCATGACCTCCATGGGCAGCAAACTCGTTTCCGACTATAGGGACTACCTCGCCGACATTGCCGTCGACGCCATCCTAAAGGTGGCGCAGCAGGTTGATGGAGAGTACAAGGTCGACCTGGACGACGTCAAGGTCGATAAAAAGGCGGGAGAATCCCTTCTTGAAACCAAGCTAATCGACGGCATCGCCATCGACAAGGAAGTCGTGCACTCGGGGATGCCTAAGCGAATTGACGAGGCGACGATCGCCTTAATAAATTCGGCCATCGAAGTGGAGAAGACGGAGTTCAGCGCCAAAATCAGCATTGAGCGGCCCGAAGAGATGAAGGCCTTCCTCGACGAAGAAGAACGGATGCTAAAGGACATGGTGGAGAACATCACCGCGGCCGGCACCACCGTCCTGATCTGCCAAAAGGGCATCGACGACGCAGCCCAATACTTCTTGGCAAAACAGGGAGTGATGGCCATCCGACGCTGCACCCAATCCAACATGGAGAAGCTCGCGAAGGCCACCGGGGCAAAGATCGTCGTCACCCTTGATGACTTAAGCGCCAAGGACCTGGGCTATGCCAAGCTCGTTGAGGAACGGAAGGTTGGTGAAGACAAATGGGTCTTCGTCGAAGGCTGTAAGAATCCTAAAGCTGTGACCGTGCTAATCAGGGGAGGAACGGAGAAGGTGGTGGACGAGGCGGAACGATCAATACACGACGCTTTATGTGTGGTCCGGGACATCGTCCTGAACCCGAGTGTGGTTGCTGGGGGCGGCGCGCCAGAGCTTGAGGTCTCATCGAGGGTGCGGAAGTGGGCTGAATCCCTATCTGGTAAAGAGCAGCTCGCAGCTCTCGCCTTCGCAGAGGCCTTAGAAGTCATCCCGACAACGCTGGCTGAGAACGCTGGATTGGACCCCATTGACATCCTCGTGGAATTACGGTCGCGCCACGAAAAAGGCGATTTGTGGGCCGGCGTCGATGTCTTCAACGGTGAGGTCAACGACATGGCTGAACTGGATGTTTACGAGCCCCTGTCGGTAAAGGAGCAGATCATCAAATCCGCCAGTGAAGTGGCTGCAATGATACTCAGGATCGATGACGTCATTGCGTCTGGAAAAAGTGGCGGGCCACCTATGCCACCCCAAGGACCTGGAATGGGCGAAGAATCAGAGTTCGACTAGAACCCCTCTTTCTCCTGTCCGGTAGCTAGCTAGCTATGGCATTCAAGTGGGGGATGAACTCCGCCTCGTGAACACCATGGGACATATGTATGTGGTTCTTGATGGCCCATGGATCGCCTACAAACCGCTTCCCACAGAACGGGCAGATTTCATACGGTTTCAGACGATGTATCATCCCCATTCACACCCGTTGTTTGCGATATTCCTCCAACAGGACCTGCAGATCGGCCGCTGCTCCCCCTCATAGCGGATGTAGACCGTTATGTCTACGCTTTCGCATTCACCATTCCACGGGTTTCGACATGTTCTATGATTTCTCTTCATCAAGCTTCAACGCCTCCTTGATGGACCCGCCATTTCAGGCACAGGTTCACTATCTGCCCGTCTTCCATCGTTACAGTTTGGATTCGTTCGTTCGAAAACGTCTGTTACGGAAGGGGGTCTTCTATGCCCTTCTCGGTGATCGTGAATCGTGTGTCGCTGTAGGGGTGCAGGGGGCTGTCCACGATAGTGGCTTTCCGCTCCTTACCAGATTTTCGGAGGTAGATGCGGTACGTGCAGGCGTGGGCGATCACATTGCCTCCTGCTGGCCTGGTGGGGTCGCCGAAGAAGGTGTCTGGCTTGGACTGCACCTGGTTGGTGACGACAACGGTGATGTTGAAGACCTCGGCCAGTCGCAGGAGGCGGTGGATCATCTTGTTGAGGCGTTGCTGGCGGTTCGCGAGGGTGCCCCGTCCCACGTACTCGGCGCGGTGGAGGCTGATGATGCTGTCGACGATGAGGAGCTTGGCCTGGTACTTCTCGATGAAGCGGCTTAAGCCCCTGACCACTAGCTCGAGGTGGTTGCTGTTGTACACTTTGCACAAGATGACCTTCTGCAGGATCTCGTCAGCGTCCAGTCCCCTGGCCTCGGCGATCTGAACAAGTCGTTCCGGCCTGAAGGTCCCCTCCGTGTCCACGTAGATCGCGCCGCCACCCAACCCTCGCTCGTCGGGGGGTAGCTGGCAGGTGACGCAGAGGGTGTGGCAGAGCTGGGTTTTGCCGCTCCCATAGTCGCCGTAGAACTCGGTGAGACTCTGGGTTTCCACGCCACCCAGCAAGAGGTCGTCCAAGTTCGTTGAGCCCGTGGTGACCTTCATCATATCTTGTCGTTTTTTCAAGAACTCGCTGGCGAGGATGAATTGTTTTTCGAGGAGGTTCTTGCTCTCGAGGTATTGTCGTGCGGAGAAGATCAGTTTGGTGGCGGTCTCCTTGCCGCCGAGGATCTCTTCGACCTCGCTGGGGAGGGCGACGGCTAACCCCATGATGGAGTCGATGCCGCCCGCGACGAGCTTCTCCTTGGTCTTGGGCCCCAATCCGTCAATGTTTTCTAGGCCAAGGTCGAGCACGGTCTCATCCATGAGCAAATACCTTTCTTCGTTGGTTATGGGTGATGGACGTGGTTGCGTGAGAGGGGAATGCTCTGATAATAGAGGCGGGTTTGAGCATCCTCTCTGGGCGCATCCATCGCAGGAGAAGAGTAGGGTGGATGGCGTATTTATAGAGCCCTTTAGGGCAGGGGGGAGGGGGGTGGGATTCGCACCCAAAGTTGCCAGTAAAATATTCTTTTTCTTGGAAACTCACAAAAAAGCTATTGTGCCTTCAGATTCTCTCTAGAAGCTAGCTAGCTACGAGTTGTGCAATTGTATACTGGAACTTCTTTTGGTGGTTCAAAGCCTCTAGATGCGCTAACTCAGGGACTATGCTAGCTAGCTACACCCTGATGACTCCCATCTGATTCAAGATTCTGCTTTATATACCTATCAAGATAGGACGAAGAGACAGAAGCTAGATGGTTAAATGGTAGTAGTTCTTATGGGATAGGGTCAAAAGCTAGCTAGCTAGCAGGAGAGATATAGTCGAGTATCTGAAAGTGAGATGGATAACTGACGAAGAACACATTAGGCTTGTGAAGGCTGATTTAAGCTAGCGAGCGCTAACTAACCTAGTGCAGGTTATTTAACTGGTTAAGAATTACTTCCTAAACCCCTATTCAAAAGTTTTAAATAATTGGGTTTTTGATGACCTCTGCATTATGTCATCTTTTATTGACGAAGTCGTTGAGTTAGAGAGGGAAAATACGACCGTAGATATTGTAAAGCGACTTGGTATCTTAACTGCGAATAGAGTGCATTTAACAAACCACGCGGCAGATAACCCTGTGACCATATTTAATCCTGCGATCCTTGTTGAGAATGATGACTTGAAGATGTATGCGCGGATCGTTCTTGGATATTTCACGTATACCAGTGCTGTCATAGAATTAGAACTCCCTATCTCGGAATTGGACTACCTTTCTGAAGGGCATTATAGTGGACGAATAGTTATCCAGCCTGATAACATGTATGACATATGGGGTGTCGAGGACCCCAGAGCCTGCATCATTCGGGGTAAGGCCGTTATCACGTATTCTGGAAGAACGGCAAAGTATTTCAAGCGAGGACTTGAGAGAGTGTTACCAACAGTGGCCATTCGTGAAGACGGTGGATGGAAGAAAGTACGGGTATTTACTGTTACAGGGGAACAAATTGAGAGTGATAAGGACGCTTTTCTTGCGGATGTGAATGGCCTGACGTTATTTCATAGAATTCATACCCAAAGTGATGCATATCACTGCATTATAAATGATATCCCAGTTGATGTGCTTAATGGAAATGAATTGGTTAAGAGTGATTTATCGAATGCGAGAATAGCGCTGAAGGCCGCTAGCTTTGAGGATAAAATTGGGTGGGGAACCCCTCCCGTCAAGGTAGGCAAGGAGTATCTTTTGCTTCTTCATGGAGTTGATACTAATCAATGGTACAAGGTTTTTGCAGTGCTCATGGACAAAAATAAGAAAATAACTGCTGTAACCCGCTGTTACATAATGGAGCCGAGGGAGAGTTGCGAAGTTTATGGCGATCGTCCGTTTACAGTCTTTCCGTGTGGGTTGTGTAAAGTGGATGATAAGCTTCTTGTTTCTTATGGTGCCGCTGACTTCGCATCGGGAATAGGAGAAATAGATTTGAGTAGACTGATGGCATTACTGGATAAAAATCGAGCTAGCTAGCTATAGAATGACAAAAGCAATCAAAGACATCAAGCTAATGATACCGAGATAGAAAAGTATTTTTATTTTAATAGGGCTAGCAATAATCTTTTGATATTTCTCTTCAGCTATTTTTTGTTTTCTTTTTGCATCAATATTCTTTTCTTGCAAAGCTTCCATTTTCTCTCTAATCTTCTCATCTATCATTCGTGGAATAATTTCATCAGCTTTAATTATTGGAGTTCCCTCTTCTTCTTGTGGTCTGATTATGTGATCTTCTATAAACTTCCGAGAAATAATATCCTCTAAATCGTTGGGTGTTAAGTTAGCTAGCTAGCTAGATGGATCGAGTTCTCCACCACTACCTTGAGCTGTCTCAATATGTTTGCGAGCAGCCTCTAGGACTTCGTAGAAGTATCCTGTACCTGAGCGGGTAGGCCTTACACTTGATGTCCCATTCAGTTGAAGAAATTAATTTGTGTATATTGTTTGAGTGAATTACATACAGGGAGGTGAGGGTGTGAGGATGGGATACGTTCAAGTGCAACGCTTAGAATGTAGTAATTGCTTTGAGCGAGGAGTATTTGGTTTTCACTGGAAGGCCCAATGCGGGTAAGAGCAGCATCATCAGGGCAGTCGTAGGCTTGGATGTAACAACTGGTAAGCGGCCAGGAACTACGCGTCGCACCTCGAAATATCCCTTAAATGACGGTTTGGTACTCGTCGATATGCCTGGGTTCGGCAGGATGATTGGAGCTCCTAAACGTTTAGAGAATAGAATAAATGTTCGGATAATTCGGTTCTTTGAGTTTAATGCTCAAAACATAGTCTTAGCCGTCCATGTTCTAGACACATCCACCTTCTTGGAGGTGACATGGCGTTTGGAGAAGAAGGGGGTTCTTTCAGTAGATGTGGAGATGGCGCAGTTTCTAGCAAAAACGTTAGGCGAGTTTCCCTTAGTGGCGGCTAACAAGATCGATAAGGCAGATAAGAAGAAGATAGACGCCAACCTAAAAGAATTCATGCATCGGATAAGCAATGGAAATCTCTCAGCGGTTGCAGACTACGTGTTCCCAGTGAGCGCAAAGACAAGAGACGGATTGGGTGCTTTGAAGAGCGCGATTCACGAACGGTTAGTGGCTAAGGGATACCGGACGCCGTTCAAAACGCATTGAATTTTCAACGAGGTACGTGTGGCTAGTTAGCTACCAGCGCGAGCTGTTTGAGGGCGTGGTTGAGGGGTTCTATTTGGTACTACTCGGGGCTATTTTTATCAGCTCGTTAACGCTCTAAACAAACGGTATCTAGAGAGACGAGGCCAACCTGTCTTGGCATATTTCACCTTGCCAGGGTTTTTCGTAAGCCGTCTCATCATATGAAAAAAGCTCTTGGCTCTAGCTAGCTAGCTAGGGGTGCGTCAACGAGGGCAGCCAAATCGCGGGAGGAAGTTTGCTTCTTTCTTTCAAGGAGTGCAACGTAAACCCTTAAAGCTAAATCGTTTTGACTGCCTAAAACGCGGGTGAAGGCCCCCCAGAGACGCCAATCTCTAGGGGTTTCATCAATAATTATGATGTTTATTAACCTGTCAATTTTGCTTATCTTTATTTCTGCTTCAATAGGCACATGAATTCCCCCTTATTAAGAAGGTAGGTTAGAGATTCGCAGGATCTGACCAGGAATAGCTAGCTAGCTAGAATAAATTAAAGGAACATTAACCATCTAGCCCTCTATAGTTATCCCTTTCCTGACTTTGGCTTTCAACTCCTCGATTTGTTCATGGGTTAAATCATGCTCTCTACAAAGCCACGTGCCATCACCTATCTGAAGGGCTGGGATGGTGGTTCCGATTATTTTTCCTTTATCTCGTAAAACTGTGAAGCTCTTCAAGCAGAATATACATCTTTCCACAGTATCATAACTCATTCTATTCGCCTTAGATAGCTTGTATTTAATTACTAACATTTATATCTTAATTCACGCATCGGGAATTAAAGATTCTTAGAAGAATAAACTGGAAGATTCAGGTCTTAACCTCCTTCTTTTACGTACTTGCCCCCGATTGGGTTAAAAGAGCGTTAACGCCGTTTATCCTGAGGCACTTCGATGTACTACATTGTAAGCTTCGCCGCAATTAATTAATTAATTTTTCCTTCCAAAACTTCTTTCAGCTTCGTCATTGAATCCGCCTCAACCTTTGCCACTACGTCGTAGACTCCATAGACAAGGTGGGCTTCCTTTACATTAGGGATTTTGTCCAAGGCTTTTTTAACTTCGTCTTCCGAACCTGATTCAGCACTAATAAAAACAAAGGCCAATACCACGTTCTTTTCATCTATATCAATTAACCCGGGCCGAATGATCTGCTTCGACAGCCTCCAAGTCGCTCAAGGTCTTCTCGGCGTCAAGCAGCAATACGTCGAGTTCTTTAGTGTCAGTGGCATAGGTCCTTAGAGTTCCAAGATAGATTTTTAGGAATCGCCGCTTACGCTCAGCGCCACCGATTTGACAGTATCCATCGACGTCCTTCACGATTTCCTTGGAGATCACGTCCTCGAAGCGGGCCCACCATGGCGGACGCTCTTTCTTTGTCGGCTGGGCCTCGGGCTTCTTTGTGACCTCCCTGACCTCCACGTCTCGGCCACACGTTTTACAGACTAATCCGCGGCCAGGGACCTCGTGAACCTCATAGTCCTCCTTGTCTCCACAGAAATCGCAGTGAAACTTTGCCTTTCTCTTTTTAGGCGTTTTTGGCGGTTTCACTGGCGTAATTCCCTCCAACACTATCACTCCCCCCCTCACAATTCTTTTATGTTCTCATTACCTCTCTCCCTGCTCTTCGGACAATCTAGCTAGCTAGCCCGGACATATTGCCTTCTCGATGAACCAGTCTAATCCCTTTAAAAATTGCTTAAAATCGAATACTCCTTTAGACCGAAATTCAAAGCCATAGAGGTCTGCAAATTCCCTCATTTGCTTAGTTGTCTCTTTAATTAACCCATTATACTGTCCACAACCTCCACAATAATCACCGCAAGGCGCAACTAACTCATATATTCCCATTTCCTTAACCTACAACTAACTGTTAGACCTAACCATATAACATCTTCGTCTAAGCCGCTGTATCGATTTTATTGTCACTATTCTGCAAGTTTTATCTTGCATACTTGATACCACCCCCTTTTTCATAGATTAGAGATTTGGGAAGACAATCAAATCCACAAATGTTTTCGACAAATTGAGGGAGAGCTAGCTAGCGTCCTTCTATTCGTAGTGTATCAGTTCATCCCTTTCCAATCGGTTGTGGAGTTTTTTAACGGACTCGTAGACTTCCTCCTCAGTTTTAGCGCCTGTGCACACGAGCTTTCCACTTGTGAACAAGAGAATGACTACCTTGGGCTCGTCCATTCTGTAAATGAGGCCGGGGAATTGTTCAGGCTCGTACATGGTTCTCCCAAGAGTGTAGGTTGACTTCTCTAAATCTATTCTACCCCCTAAACTTACGGAGGCAACCATGTTTACAACTTGGATGATTGGCCTTCCCACGATCACGATGCCATTTTCCTTTAATTCTCGCACAACCTTTCGGACAGCCGTCTTGGCCTGTCTCTCGCTTTTTGCGCCGGTACAGATCATCTTTCCTGAACCAAAGATCAGGGTCGCGGTCTTCGGCTTCTTCAGCCTGAAGACGAGGCCAGGAAACTGCTCAGGCCTGTACTCAACGCTTGGGAAGGCTTTCACCACGGAGTTCAAATCTATTTTCTGCTTTAGGGTGACCGACGCCACAACGTTTTCGATGCTTATAATCGCTTTAACCCTTGGCATTCCACTCAATACCTGAAGCACATGGTTAAAAGCATCAACCTCTTATAAAGAATTCACTTATCACAAATGACGGTGAAAAACTAGCTTAACCCTGTTTGGATAGGACCTCCCTTCAGAAAGGTGTTTAATTCCTTCTTCCACTTCACAACTAGATTACTTGCGTTCACATATTGAATCAGCTCTAGCATATCACTACGATAAAAATCACGATTTACTCCCGTATACTTAAGGTCCTATAATCCACCTGACCACTAGCTAGCTTCTTGGTGTAATCGACGACTAACTATCTGCTTATCCAATTCTTCTCTACTTATTTCATCAAATACTAGCTAGCTCTATCAGATTTCAAGATTTATAGAGAAGGTCAAAGAAATATCTACGCTGAGTATTAGTGACGAAAGTTTGAGACAAAGATTAATAGCTAGCTAGGATTTTGAGCGGATGCTCCGATCAAGTATGTCAAGGAAATTAGGATAATTACATAAATTTTAAGTTAAAAAGTAAGTCTCATTTGATGAGTTATAAAGATTAAATAAAATCCCGTTATTAATCTTAGAAGCCGGGGTACGTGTTCAACTAATGTTTGGTTTGAATACAAACATATGCTAAATACGCCGTCTCCGATGCACCATATTCCACATAAGAAAAGTAACAATAGCCAATCTTTGGTGAAAGAACAATAGAGTGACAGGATAATGAAAGAAGTTACGATAATGAAAGAAGTTACCAATATCAAAGAAGGCTTCATTGTTCCCTTCTCCTTTTTGTCGCCAAATTCTCTATCTTCGACATGGGACTCACCTGAGCATAGTTAAGCTGAGTATCATTACAGCCATTCCAGAAATAACCCCTATCGCTTCCATGTGCTCTTCACCATATTTGTGAGCAGCAGGTAACAATTCGTCAAAGCTTATGTAAACCATGATGCCTGCATCGAATGCCAGAACACAACCAATTAGATAATCTGTCATGAAGGGTAAGAGGAAAGCGGCTAGCTAGCTACTTTGTCAGAAGTTCGACGAAGGTACATTGATCATTACCCCCGCAGAAAATCCGAGAGTCAAGCCCAACATTCTGGGTGTGGGTTTTTTTTTGAAGAATGCTACCCCGGCTCCTATGTCGTTGAACTCCCCGCCAAAAAAGATAGTAATACCTCTAATGAAACAGCATTATTCGTGTTTTCCACGCCTATTAGCTAGCTCCTTTCTAGGAATACTTTTTAAAGCCGATTTTCTCAGCAACTTCCCGGAAGCACTGACGACACAGGTTCAAGCCGTATCTTCGGATAATGGGGCCATAGGAGCCACACCGCCTACACGGTCTGCTACCCTTTCCGTACTTCCTCTTAGCTTCGCTTCGAGCTATGTTCTGAAACCTCCTTATAGCTAGTTAGCTACCATTACACCACGGGAGTCGCTACGTTAACTGGCTTTCTAAACTGTTTAGCCACACTCCGATACCAATTTTCCATTTCTGGAGTTATACTCGGCCCAATCGTATCCATCCCCTTCTTAAAATCTGCCATAGAAACCGTGTCCGAGCTCATACTTCTTCTAAGAACATGCATCCCGGCCTCGCGGCATAAAGCAGCTATGTCTGCACCAGAGTAATCTTTGGTGGCCCTAGCCAAAGACGTCAATTCAACGTCGTCAGCAAGGGGCATTCCCTTGGTGTATATCCTAAAAATCTCCAGCCTAGCATCTTCATCAGGAGATGGAACATAGATCAACCTGTCAAACCTACCGGGTCTGAGCAGGGCGGGGTCGAGAATGTCTGGCCTGTTGGTGGCAGCAATCACAATCACGTTTTTGAGGGACACAAGGCCATCCATGTCCGCTAGTAGTTGGCTGATAACCCGCCCAGTGACCCCTGAATTAGAGTAGCCTGCTCCCCTCCTAGGAATCAGGGAGTCAACTTCATCGATGAAAATGACGGCGGGTGCGGCCATCCGCGCCTTCCTGAAGATTTCCCTGATAGCCTTCTCCGACTCCCCAACCCATTTACTGAAGACCTCGGGCCCCTTAATGCTGATGAAGTTCATCTCACTCTCGGTAGCCACGGCCCTGGCCAAGAGGGTTTTGCCACACCCAGGAGGACCGTAGAGGAGTACGCCCTTGGGAGGCTCAATGCCCATGCGTTTGAATTTATTGGGATGTTTAATTGGCCATTCAACCGACTCCACCAGGTTTTGCTTGACCTCGCCCAAGCCGCCCACATCGCTCCACCGAACGGAAGGTATCTCGATGAAGACCTCTCTCAACGCCGTGGGCGTGATCTCCCTAAAGGCCATCATAAAGTCGTCGGCGTTCACCTCCATCTTCTCCAAAATCTCTGGAGGCATGTGCTCCTCCTCTAGATTTATATCAGGTAAATAGCGGCGCAGGGCCTTCATGGCCGCCTCGCGACCTAGAGCCGCTATGTCTGCGCCTGTATAGCCGTGAGTTATTTCACTCAACTGCCTTAGATCAACGTTTTCGGCTAGGGGCATGCCACGAGTGTGGATCTGGAGAATTTCAAGGCGACCTCGTTTATCCGGGACTCCAAGCTCGAGTTCCCTGTCAAACCTTCCAGGCCTTCTGAGGGCAGGGTCTATGGCGTTCACCCGGTTCGTGGCGCCGATAACTATGATGTTTCCCCTCGCCTCGAGGCCGTCCATCAAGGACAGGAGCTGGGCGACAACTCGCCGCTCCACCTCTCCCGTGACTTCTTCGCGTTTTGGGGCGATGGCGTCGAGTTCGTCGATGAAGATGATGCTGGGAGAGTCTTTCTTGGCCTTCTCAAAGATCTCTCTGAGTCTCTGTTCGGATTCACCGTAGAACTTGCTCATGATTTCTGGGCCGTTGATGGATAAGAAGTTGACCTCGGACTCGTTGGCCACGGCCCTGGCCAAGAGGGTTTTACCAGACCCAGGAAAACCATAAAGGAGTACGCCCCTCGGGGGCTCAATGCCGAGACGGTGAAACAGTTCAGGGTGTCTGAGGGGCAGCTCAATCATTTCCCTCGTCTTCCTTACAGCCTCGTGGAGGCCGCCGATGTCCTCGTACGTCACCCTTGGAATCCCCTTAGCGCTTACAGTCGGCTCGCTTAAAACTTGCAGATCCGTGGATTGGACGATTTTAACTATTCCACGGGGTCTGAAGCGAACGACCGTGAAGGGGATGGCACTTCCTAAAATCACTACCAGTATGGAGTCGCCTTCGACCAAGGGAAATTCAAGCAGTCGACTTTGAACGAAGTTTTTGAAGTCCCTGTCCACGTTGAGACGCATGTCAACGGGTGCCAAAACGAGTGATTTAGCTTCGTTAGCATCCGCCTTCTCTACCGTAACGTATTCATTTATGGCCACGCCCGCGTTCTTTCTCAATAATCCATCCATTCGAATAATATTTCTGTCCTGATCTTCTTGATATGCTGGCCAAGCCACAGCCGCCGTCGCTCCCACAGCCGCCGTCGCTCTCTTTCCCTTGATTGAAATGATGTCTCCCGCTACAATGATTAGGGCACGCATTATTTCATCGTCTATTCTCGCCTTCCCCCTTCCAGCATCACGCTGCTTGGCTTCAGCAACTCTTATACGAACTTCTTTGGCCATAAAGACATCCTCTGCCATCATTTACATTGTCAGTATCTACCGTTTTAAACTTGTTTGAATACTATTATGGGCTAGCTAGCTGCTTATGAGCTCTCTTCCCCTTTTATTTAGTTAATGTAATTTCTGCTATCAGAACTTGAGAAATTTAATTATTTTAGTCAATTCGCATCTAAAAAATAGCTAGTTGTATCTATGAGGATAATACTCAGAGATAGTTTTAAGCTAGCTAGCTAACCACTTCTCTACGTTTAATTTCAAAAATGCGATATTCATTCATCCATTTTGTTACTTTTTGAGGTTTTTCTCTCGGTGCGAAATCAATTATTTTCCTTTTATCCGTCTCTACAAAATTCGCATAGCTGCCTTGGCATAAGTCCTTTTGTATTTATTTGTTCTGCAAGCGTATCTCTTTCCTCTAATAATCCATCAAGTACTTTTTCCATAAGGGTTACTTTGGACTCCAACCGATTAGGCAAAAAAACACCTCTATAACTAAGCGTTTAATAGATACATTACTTGTCTAAAAACGTTATAGCTTCATTACTTTCCAACTTTACAGGGGCACTCCCCAATCACTCTACCTTAGGTGAGTGGGGCTGTAAACCTGTAAAGCTAGCCTACTTAAATAAATGGAAAACATTGACTTAAAACGCAATTCAAAAACAGTCTTTGTGAAAGTAGTGAGTTTTTATAATTAATAATATACTTGATTCTATA